>ULST01008802.1_pt1 | contig 128963 bp, 120 predicted proteins | sample 1956951 | NCBI WGS metagenome assembly ULST01 (sample SAMEA4835716, study PRJEB28245) | human gut metagenome | biome: gut microbiome; material: fecal sample | place: Denmark | collected 2008 | reverse complement strand
ATTTATCTCTAGAGGCATACCGGGTAACGCTGTTATCGCTCCGGCGACGAACAAGAGGGAATCCCCGGGCAAGAATGGGGTGACTACCAATCCCGTTTCACAAAAAATGATTAGGAATAATATCGCGTAGGCCCAAGTATGATATTCTTGTACGATCTCGATCATATGCTGATCGATATGTAAGATGAAGTCTAATAAAAATTCCATTTTAGATTGATTATTAATTGATAAGAACTATCCTATATGACCCAATAAGAAAACAAAATAGATGTTTATTCTGTTCCCTTTGAGAAATCTAGAAAATAAGAATAGTGAGAAAGCAGACATTAAAGTGCTATCTTCTACTTTTTTGATGGAAATAAGGGGGAAAGAGAGTTTAAATGAGAATACGTCTTAGGGTATAGATATAGTACCCATAGGAGAATTTAAGGGGATTTATACAAAATGAAATGAATGTTTGTCTTTCTTTAGGATATTGAGTTTTTATAAACCGTACGATCCTTTCCGCGGATGAGGATAGGTTTGTCCTTGAGTTTTTTGATGTGGAGGTGCTGCGGAATAGTGAAGAAGCCTTGATATAGCCATCTTCCATCTTATAGCTTTGTTTTCCGTTGTATAGCTTTTTTTCGTATCGTTCGATATCTGTTTGGGGGATATTGTATTCCGTCTTGTCTTCATTCGGAGAGTACATGGTGTAAATATCCTTGTATTTCTGTTGGTTCTCGGGAGTTGATGAAGAACCCGAAGTCAGAAATACACTTACCAATACGAAGAAATAGAGTAAATACTTCATCATTGCGGTTGCAAATATAGAAAGTTTTCCAAATATAAAGAGGTTATTGTAAATAAGTTTTGTACTTTTGCGGCACAATTCAAATCTATTCACTTTAAGATAAATATTCGGAATAATGAGTGCACAAACTCCTTTCTTGGTGTTTTCGGGAACGAACTCCCGGTATCTTGCAGAGAAAATTTGCAACAGTTTAGGTTGTCCTCTGGGACAGATGAATATCCAGCACTTTGCCGATGGTGAGTTCTCTGTTTCTTATGAAGAGTCTATCCGCGGTAGAGATGTATTCTTAGTACAATCTACATTCCCTAATTCAGACAATCTGATGGAGTTGCTTCTGATGATTGATGCGGCTAAACGTGCTTCCGCACATTCAATCATCGCTGTAGTCCCTTACTTCGGTTGGGCTCGTCAGGATAGAAAGGATAAGCCTCGTGTTTCTATTGGCGCTAAGTTGATCGCTGATATGTTGAGCACGGCAGGTATCAATCGTTTGATTACGATGGACCTTCATGCGGATCAGATCCAAGGATTCTTTAATGTGCCGGTGGATCACTTATATGCTTCTTCCGTATTCTTGGATTATATCAAGACGTCTTTGCCTTTGGATAACTTGTGTATCGCGACTCCGGATGTTGGTGGTACGAAACGTGCCAGCAGCTATTCTAAGTATTTAGGCTTGCCGATGGTCATTTGCCACAAATCTCGTTTGCGTGCCAATGAGGTGGCCGAGATGCGTATTATCGGTGATGTGACGGGCTTGGATGTCCTTTTGGTTGATGACATGGTGGATACGGCCGGAACAATTACGAAAGCCGCGAACTTGATGTTGGAGAATGGTGCGAAGTCTGTTCGTGCTATCGCCAGCCACGCTGTGATGTCTGATCCGGCTTCTACTCGTGTAGATCAGTCCGCTTTAACGGAAATGATCTTTACGGATTCTATTCCTTACGCTAAGAAATGCGAGAAAGTAAAGGTGTTATCTGTCGCTGACATGTTTGCAGAGGCGATCCGTCGTGTATGTAGTGGTGAGTCTATCAGCTCTTTATATGCTATTTAATAGAATAAGATAGAAAAATAAAAACGGTCGCTTCCTTTTGGAGGCGACCGTTTTTTATTTAGAATAAATCTGAATATGTGTTACTTGGTCTCATCAATAATCATGCCGCTGCCCAGACATAAGTGATGGTCTTTGTCGTAGATTACACTGTATTGGCCAGGAGCGATACCTTGAATCTTTTCGTCGGATTCTACACGATATAGATCTCCGATACGACGGATGTAGCCATGCGTAAATTCCGGGGTATGACGGATCTTGAAAGTGATTTCTTTCTCACCCTCAAATTCTCCCCATGGATCTTCCGTGATGAAATCGAAGCCTTGCATATTGATCACCTTACCATATTGCGTTTCCGGGTCGTAGCCGTTGGAGACATAAATGATATTTCGCTTAATGTCTTTTTGGATAACGAACCAAGGGCCGCCACTTAATCCCAATCCCTTACGCTGGCCGATCGTATGGAACCAATATCCATTGTGTTTACCCAAGACCTTACCTGTCTCTAGTTCCACGATTTTTCCCGGGCGTTTCCCTAAATAACGCTCTATAAAGTCGTTGTAGTTAATCTTGCCTAAGAAGCAAATGCCTTGGCTATCCTTACGCTTGGCGCTCGGCAATTTCTGGGCCTCGGCGATGGCACGTACCTCGCTTTTCATTAAATGCCCGATCGGAAACATGAGTTTCTGTATCTGTAGGCGGGTGATTTGCCCTAAGAAATCAGTCTGATCTTTTACCGGGTCCTTGGCGGTAGAAAGCCATATTTTGCCGTCTATCTCCGTGGTCGTGGCATAATGACCGGTAGCGATCTTATCGAAATCCTTGCCCCATTTTTCCTCGAAACAACCGAACTTGATATATTTATTACACATCATATCCGGGTTAGGGGTAAGACCGCGTTTGACAGATTCGATCGTATAGCTTACCACCCGATCCCAATACTCGTCGTGTAAGGAGACGATCTCGAACCGGCATCCATACTTGCGGGCGATATATGAGGTGATCTCGATATCCTCTTCCGCCGGGCAATCGATATAGCCATCCTTGTCTTCCATACCGATACGGATATAGAAGATGGTCGGATCGTATCCTGCCTCTTTGAGTTGATGCACTACGACAGAGCTGTCTACTCCTCCTGAAACTAATGCCGCTATTTCCATTCTCTTTTTTGTCTTTGCTTTTGAACTTACAAAAGTAGAGAAAAAATCTCAAACCTTTGATATTGACTGTATATTCTCTATCTTTGCGGTTGGCCCTTATTGGAATGCGGGCCTTCAAACTATGTACTTTAGATGTAATATATTATAGGAAAAGCAAATCGTAGTAAGATATGAAAAAAATAATGTTATCGCTTATGACAGCTATGGTTATGACGGCTTGTACAGGCCAACAGTCGGATACGGCATCTCAAAATTCCGATAAGGAGTTCAATTATGTAGTGGATCAGTTCGCTGATCTGGAGATTCTTCGCTATAAAGTTCCGGGTTTCGAATCCCTGTCCTTGCGACAAAAGCAACTATTATATCATCTTTCCGAAGCGGCCTTGATGGGACGTGATATATTCTTCGATCAGAATGGACGCTATAATCTGGCGATCCGCAGGACACTGGAGGCTATTTATACGAATTATAAGGGAGATCGGGAGGACCCTCAATTCAAGGCTTTGGAAACCTATTTGAAACGGGTGTGGTTCTCCAGTGGTATCCATCATCATTATGCCTTGGACAAGTTTGCCCCGGGGTTTTCTCCTGAGTTCTTGATGGATTGTATTCACCAAATCGACGCTAAGAAGTTACCTCTTCGTGAGAATCAAAACGTGGATCAGTTCATGATCGAGATCGCTCCGGTAATCTTTGATCCGGGCGTTATGCCAAAGCGTAGCGTACAAAGCGGTGACGGTGATCTGATCAAAGCATCTTCTAATAATTATTACGGGGGAGGCATCAGTCAAAAAGAGGTAGAGGACTTCTATGCGCAAATGAAAATGGGAAAGGATACCATTTCCCCGATTTCTTACGGGTTGAATAGCCGTTTGGTAAAAGAGAACGGTACGGTCGTTGAAAAGGTTTGGAAAGTAGGAGGGCTTTATTCCGCCGCAATAGAAAAAATCGTAGATCAATTGCGACAAGCCTTGCCTTTCGCCGAGAATGATACGCAGAAAGCGATCATTGGGAAATTGATCGAATATTATCAAACGGGCGATTTGAAGACGTTCGATGCTTATTCGATCCTTTGGGTAGAGGATACAGCTTCGGAGGTGGATTTCGTGAATGGCTTTATCGAGACTTATGGGGATCCGTTAGGAATGAAAGCAAGCTGGGAGTCTACCGTAAATTTTACGAATAAGGAGGCGACTAAGCGTACGAAAATCATCAGTGATAATGCGCAATGGTTTGAGGATCATTCTCCGGTAGATAAGCGTTTCAAGAAGGAGAAGGTGAAAGGAGTCAGTGCTAAGGTAATCACGGTATCTATGTTGGGAGGTGATTGCTATCCGGCTACCCCGATCGGTATCAATTTGCCAAATGCGGATTGGATTCGTCGAGATCATGGCTCGAAGTCTGTTACGATAGAGAATATCACGGAGGCTTATGATAAGGCATCTCAGGGAAATGGCTTTAGCGAAGAGTTTGTATGGAGTGACGTGGAGCGGAACGGTATGAAACAGTACGGTTTCTTAACGGATAATCTACATACGGATTTACATGAGTGTCTGGGACATGGTTCCGGTAAATTGCTGGAAAACACGGACCCGGATGCGCTGAAAGCCTATAGCTCTACACTGGAGGAAACCCGTGCGGATTTGTTTGGCCTGTATTATTTGGCAGATCCGAAGCTGGTGGAGCTGGGATTGCTTCCGGACGGCGAGGCTTATAAATCGGAATACTATAAATATATAATGAATGGCTTGATGACCCAGTTGGTTCGCATCGAGCTAGGCAAGAATGTAGAAGAGGCGCATATGCGTAACCGCCAGTTGATCGCTAAGTGGGCTTACGAGAAAGGGAAGGAAGCGAATGTGATCGAACTGAAAAAACGGGATGGCAAGACCTATGTGGTTGTGAATGACTATCCGAGGTTACGTGAGTTGTTTGGGACATTGCTTGCTGAGATTCAACGTATCAAGAGTGAGGGTGACTATGCGGCCGGAAAGAATCTTGTTGAAGGATACGGCGTGAAAGTAGATCCGGAGCTGCATGCGGAGGTCTTGGAGCGCTATGCTAAGTTAAACTTGGCTCCCTATAAAGGTTTTGTCAATCCTGTGATGAAAGAGGTAAAGAACTCTAACGGTGAGGTTACTGATATTGTCTTGGACTACACGGAAGGTTATACAGATCAGATGCTTCGTTATGGCCGTGATTATTCTTTCTTGCCGACTTATAATAATTAATAGATGGAAAGTTTACAAGACGAGATAAGGGAGATCCGCAAGCAACTTCGTTTGGCGATGAACGGGGTGATTTCTACGAGTATGCGTGAGAAAGGTATCGTATATAAGTTAAATTTCGGGGTTCCGTACCCCGAAATAAAAGAAATCGCCCGCAAGCATAAACCGAATGGAGAACTGGCGGCGGCTCTATGGAAAGAAGATATTCGTGAGTTTAAGATATTGGCGACCTTTCTCCAACCCGCCGAGAAGTTGCCTTTGGAGGAAGCGAAACGTTGGGTCAAGGAGATTCCTTATTTGGAGATCGCGGAGCATTGTTGCCGGAACTTGTTCGTTCATCTGCCTTATATGGAGGACTTCACGTTAGATCTGGTTGCTGATAAGAAAAATGAGTTCGCTCGCACGGTCGCCTTTCTTACTTGGACCGAGAATTTCAAGCGAGGTGGTAGCTTGTCTTCTGTGGTTTTAGGATCTTTTTTGGTAGAAACCTTAAGCAGCTTAGCGGAGACTAAGGATTTTAAGTCTACGCTGAAAGAGAAACAAGCGTCTATTCAAGCCATGAAGTTTTATGGGCGTCAATCCGAGGGGAATGCGGAAAGGATCCTAGACGGTTTCAAGGAATTTCAGGAGGCTGTGGGAAACACGCCGGAATTACAAGAAATCTATAATGAATTAAAATTCGAGTTTGAATATTATCGGTAAGGCTTTGCGTTTAAAATAAATGCGCTAACTTTGTCGTTTGTGCGGTCTTTAGGAGATGGAAGCGAAAGTTTATACGGAAATACGTGCGTTGTTTACCGAATATCTAACGGAGAAGAAACTGCGGAAAACCGAGGAGAGATATACTATATTCAAGGAAATATGTGCTTTTCCCGGTCATTTTGATGTGTGTATGCTTTCGGATCGGTTGGAGCAAGACAACTTCCATGTCAGTAAGGCAACACTCTATAATACGTTGGATGTACTGGTTGATGCCGGTTTGGTGGTGCGTCATCAAATAACCGTCCAGTCGGTGCAATATGAGTTGAGGATTTATGCCGATACGCATTTGCATTTGGTTTGTACGAGATGCGGGGCCATCCGGGAGCTGCGAAACAGTGCGTTGAAAGCGGATATGAGAAACTTGAAAGTTTCTCGTTTTACGCCGGAGTATTATTGTTTGTACATTTATGGCCTGTGCAGTAAATGCAAGTTTAAGCAGCAAAGGTCAGTTAAATAAGAATATTAATAGCCTATAATAAATATAGAAAAGATGAAAGTAGACGTTTTGTTAGGATTGCAATGGGGCGACGAGGGCAAAGGCAAGGTTGTCGATGTGCTGACTCCGAATTACGATGTGGTAACTCGTTTTCAAGGAGGCCCTAATGCCGGACATACATTGGAGTTTAACGGGGAAAAGTATGTGTTACGTTCGATTCCTTCCGGTATTTTCCAAGGTGGAAAAATAAACGTAATCGGTAACGGTGTCGTTCTGGACCCGTTATTGTTCAAGCAGGAAGCGGAATCATTGGCAGCGAGTGGTCACGATATCACCAAGCAGCTTTATATCTCTAAGAAAGCTCACCTAATTTTACCTACTCACCGGATCTTGGATGCCGCTTATGAGGCCGCAAAAGGTTCCGGAAAGATCGGTACGACAGGAAAGGGTATCGGCCCGACTTATACGGATAAGATTAGCCGTAACGGTGTTCGTGTGGGCGATTTATTGCATAACTTCGAAGAGAAATATGCGGCCGCTAAAGCAAAACATGAAGCGATCTTGCGTTCATTGAACTATGAATATGATATAACCGAGATGGAGGCTCAATGGATGGAGGCCTTGAACTACCTCAAACAATTCAAATTGATTGATAGCGAGCATGTCATCAATAACTATTTGAAGGAAGGTAAGTCGGTCTTGGCGGAAGGCGCTCAAGGTACGATGCTGGATATAGACTTCGGTTCTTATCCATTCGTGACTTCCTCTAACACGATCTGTGCCGGATGTTGTACGGGACTGGGTGTTTCTCCCCGGAATATCGGTGAGGTATATGGAATCTTCAAGGCTTATTGTACACGTGTAGGTAGCGGTCCGTTCCCGACCGAGTTGTTTGATGAGGTGGGAGATAAGATCGGTCAATTAGGCCATGAGTTCGGTGCGGTTACGGGACGTAAACGTCGTTGTGGCTGGATTGATTTGGTAGCCTTGAAATATGCCGTGATGATCAACGGTGTAAGCCAATTGATCATGATGAAGAGTGATGTGTTGGATACCTTCGATACGATCAAGGCTTGCGTGGCTTATAAGATGAATGGTGTCGAGACTAATGAGTTCCCGTATGAGATCGATGATACGATCGAACCTGTATACGTGGAATTACCGGGTTGGAAGACGGACATGACGAAGATGCAGAGCGAGGATGAGTTCCCGGAGGAGTTCAACGCTTACCTTTCTTTCTTGGAGGAAGAACTGGGTGTGCCTGTGAAGATCGTTTCCGTAGGACCGGATCGTGAACAGACGATTGTCAGATATACAGAAGAATAAACTCGTTATAAATCGTACAAAATGGCAGAAGACCACATTCCTCAAGGGGTGTCTCCTGCCATTTTTGTCTTTGGCAAACTTTTTGTCGTTGTTTTATAAAACTAAATAAGATAGAAATTTATGAGTATGTATTGGATTATATTTATTGGATTTGCGCTATTGAGTTGGCTGGTGTCATCCCGCCTTCAGGGCAAGTTTGAGAAGTATTCGAAAATCCCTATGCCGAATGGCATGACAGGAAAAGATGTCGCTGAGAAGATGTTGCATGACAATGGTATCTATGATGTAAAGGTGATTTCTACACCCGGACATCTGACGGACCATTACAATCCCGCTAACCAGACGGTGAACTTGAGTGAGTCGGTTTATTATAGCAATAGTATCGCTGCCGCTGCGGTTGCCGCCCATGAGTGCGGTCACGCTGTGCAGCATGCTACCGCTTACGCTCCGTTGAGAATGCGTTCGGCTTTGGTTCCGGTTGTTAGTTTCGCCTCTAATATCATGACATGGGTGTTGCTGGGTGGTATGTTATTATTGCATACGTTTCCTCAGCTATTGTTATTCGGTATAATCTTGTTCGCTACGACTACGCTATTTAGCTTTATCACGCTTCCGGTCGAGATCAATGCCAGCCAACGTGCTTTAGCGTGGTTGAGCAATGCCGGTATAACAAATGCTTATACGCATGATAAGGCAGAGGACGCTTTACGTTCCGCCGCTTATACGTACGTGGTCGCCGCGTTAGGTTCGCTTGCTACATTATTATATTATATAATGATATTCTTGGGGGGAAGAAGCCGGGATTGATAAGCCTCGGAAGAGGCTTTCCATGGATGCCCATTGTAAGGATGTTAGAATGCCCATTGTAAGATGCTTATGACTGCGATTGTAAGCTCCTTACAGTGGGCATTGTTATTTTCTTATTTATTTCGAGCAAAAACATTACCTTTGCGGACAGAATAATCATTTAAAACATAAGATCATGCAAAAACCTTCCATACCCAAAGGTACCCGAGACTTTTCGCCGGAGGAAATGGCGAAACGTAATTATATATTCAACACGATCCGTGAAGTATTTCACTTGTATGGCTTCCAGCAAATAGAGACTCCTGCCATGGAAAACCTTTCTACATTGATGGGTAAATATGGCGAGGAAGGGGATAAGCTCCTTTTCAAGATATTGAATTCCGGAGATTGTTTCGCTGGTATCTCGGATGAGGAGTTAATGGAAAAGAACCCGTTGAGATTTGCTGCTAAGGCTTGTGAGAAAGGCTTGCGTTATGATTTGACCGTTCCGTTCGCTCGTTATGTGGTACAACATCGTAATGAGATCAGTTTTCCGTTCAAACGCTACCAGATCCAACCGGTTTGGCGTGCAGATCGTCCGCAAAAGGGACGTTACCGGGAGTTCTACCAATGTGATGGCGATGTTGTGGGTTCTGATTCTTTGATCAATGAGGTGGAGCTGATCCAGATTATGGACGAGGTGTTCCATCGCTTTGGCATTCGTGTGTGTATCAAGATGAACAATCGTAAGATCCTTTCCGGTATTGCCGAAATCATAGGCGAGGCGGATAAGATCGTAGACATTACGGTAGCTATCGACAAGCTGGATAAGATTGGCTTGGACAACGTGAATGAAGAGCTTCGTTCCAAGGGTTTACCCGAGGAGGCGATCGAGCGTTTGCAGCCGATCATTATGCTGCAGGGTTCAAATCAAGAAAAGATCGCTACCTTGAAAGAGGTATTATCTGCGTCTGAGACTGGTTTGAAAGGTGTAGCCGAATTGGATTTTATCTTGGAGCGCATCTCTCATACGCCAATCCGTGCGGAATTAGAGCTTGATCTGACATTGGCTCGTGGCTTAAACTATTATACAGGTGCGATTTTCGAGGTGAAAGCCTTGGACGTACAGATCGGTAGTATCACGGGTGGTGGTCGTTATGACAACCTGACAGGGGTGTTTGGCATGGAAGGCGTATCTGGTGTCGGTTTCTCTTTTGGCGCTGATCGTATCTTTGATGTATTGAACCAATTGGATTTATATCCGGAAGGGTCTTTGAAGACTACACAGCTTCTATTCGTGAACTTCGGACAGAAAGAGGAGATTCATTTATTGCCGCTGATCGCTAAGGTTCGCAAGGCCGGTATTCGTACGGAGCTATATCCGGAGCCTGCTAAGATGAAAAAGCAAATGGGATATGCGGACGCTAAGAAAATCCCGTTCGTCGCGATAGTCGGAGAGAATGAGATGGCTGAGAATAAAATCAACTTAAAGAATATGCTCACGGGTGAGCAAACCCTTGTGACTATCGAGGAGTTGATAGAACGCTTTTAGAGAATAGTGGATTATGGAACACGGACTACACGGATGACACGGAACACACGGATAAATACTAATACCGTGTGTTCCGTGTCATCCGTGTAGTCCGTGTTTAAATGGTTCTAAACTTATAAATTAATGAAACGACCATGAAAATACCTGTTTTTATACTCTCAATATCTTTATACTTTTCTTCCTGCTCTTTCACCCCCCGTGCCGAGTGGGTAACGACAACCGAGAATACCCCTTGGGCTGAGCAACCCGATCTGATCTCCGCCCTTGCGGATACGATACCTAATATTGATATAACAATTCTAACAGAAAAGCATCAACAACAAATTGATGGTTTCGGAGCCTGTTTTAATGAATTAGGTTGGCTTTCCTTGAGTAAGCTGGAGCCAAGTGTACGTGAGGAAATCATGGAAGAGCTTTTTTTCCCCGGAGTCGGAGCCAACTTCACGATTTGCCGGATGCCTGTAGGAGCAAATGATTTCTCCCGTGATTGGTATTCGTATGACGAGGTAGACGGTGATTTCACGATGGAACATTTTACCATCGCCAATGACCAACAAACCTTGATCCCTTTTATCAAGAACGCTCGGAAATATCAGCCGGACTTACGCTTGTGGGCTTCCCCGTGGTGCCCTCCCGCTTGGATGAAATATAACAAACACTATGCCTCTGCCTATACGGGTGAGAATTATGACGAGAAGTATCGAAATGGCTTGCCGGCCGATAAGGTCGGCCATGAGGGGATGGATATGTTTATCCAAGACTCTCTTTACCTGAAAGCCTATGCCCTCTATTTCTCTAAATTTATCGAGGCCTATAAGAAACAAGGAATTCCAATCTTTGCCGTAATGCCTCAGAACGAGTTCAACTCTGCGCAAATATTCCCGAGTTGTTGTTGGACATCGGCTTCTTTGGCTAATTTTATCGGTAATTATCTCGGGCCGGCCATGCAGGTTCAAGGAGTGGAAATTATGTTCGGCACGATGGAACGTGCGAATGAGTCGCTTGTTGATACGGTATTGACAGATCCTGTTAGTGGTAAATATGTAAAAGGTGTCGGTTTCCAATGGGCGGGTAAGGGAGCTATCACCGGAATCCACAAACGTTATCCCGGGTTGAAGCTTTACCAAACCGAGCAAGAATGTGGAGATGGCAAGAACGATTGGAAGGGTGCCATGTATTCTTGGGGGTTGATGCGACATTTTCTGGATAATGGCGTTTCTGCCTATATGTATTGGAATATATCTTTGGAAAATGGAGGGATCAGTCGTTGGGGATGGGCGCAAAACTCATTGGTTGTCGTAGATCCGCAAACCAAGAGCTATCGATATACTCCGGAATACTACGTGATGAAACATGTCAGCCATTATGTCCAGCCCGGTGCGTATAAATTAGAAACGGAAGGAGCTTATACGAATCTGCTGGCATTCCGTAACCCGGATAACAGTATCGCCTTGATTATCGCCAATGAGACCAGTGATGATCATTCTCTTTCCATTCGCATCGGCGATCGAGTCTATACTCCGATCGTAAAAGCATATTCCATGAATACGCTGCTGGTCGATTGATTCTCCTTTTGAGAGATGCAAAAAGACAAGTTGTCAGTTATCTCTTCGGATATTTGTCCATTTCGTCCGAAATATTGTCAGTCGAACCCGGGTGAATTCGTTTGGCACACTATTCGCATAGGCTTAGGCGTGAACATAAAGTTCATAACTAAAAAAGTAATATTATTAACATTTAAAATACCAAGAAAATGAACATTAGACCATTAGCAGACCGCGTGCTGATTAAGCCGGCCGCTGCGGAAGAGAAAACATTAGGTGGAATTATTATTCCTGACTCAGCAAAGGAAAAACCTTTAAAGGGTGAGATTGTAGCCGTAGGTAACGGAACGAAAGACGAGGAGATGGTTGTAAAGGTTGGTGATAACGTATTGTATGGTAAGTATGCGGGTACGGAAATCGAACTAGACGGTGAGAAATACTTGATCATGCGCCAAGCTGACGTTTTAGCTATTATCTAATTCATTTTTATAAACAACAATATTAAAAAAGAAATACAATCATGGCAAAAGAGATTAAATACGATATGGATGCCCGCGACCTTTTGAAGAAAGGTGTGGATGAGTTGGCTAATGCCGTTAAGGTAACATTAGGCCCGAAAGGTCGTAACGTAATTATCGAGAAGAAATTCGGAGCTCCTCACATCACGAAAGATGGTGTAACGGTTGCTAAAGAAGTGGAATTGACTTGCCCGTTCGAGAACATGGGTGCTCAATTGGTTAAGGAAGTGGCTTCCAAGACAAACGATAACGCCGGTGACGGTACGACTACAGCTACGGTTTTGGCTCAGTCTATCATTGGTGTCGGTTTAAAGAACGTTACTGCCGGAGCGAACCCGATGGATTTGAAACGTGGTATCGACAAGGCTGTCGCTAAGGTTGTAGAGAGCATCGCTAACCAAGCTGAGGCTGTAGGTGATAAGTTCGAGAAGATCGAGCATGTAGCGAAGATCTCCGCAAATGGTGACGAGGCTATCGGTAAGTTGATCGCGGAGGCTATGCAACGTGTGAAGACTGAGGGTGTTATCACGGTTGAGGAAGCTAAAGGTACTGAAACTACAGTTGACGTAGTTGAGGGTATGCAGTTCGACCGCGGTTATATCTCTCCGTACTTCGTAACGGATACAGAGAAGATGGAGTGCCAGATGGAGAATCCGTATATCTTGATCTATGACAAGAAGATCTCCGTATTAAAAGACCTTCTTCCTATCCTTGAGCCGACCGTACAGAGCGGACGTCCTCTTTTGATCATCGCTGAGGATATCGACAGCGAGGCTTTGGCTACATTGGTAGTGAACCGTCTGCGTGGTTCCTTGAAGATCTGCGCTGTAAAGGCTCCGGGCTTCGGCGACCGTCGTAAGGCTATGTTGGAAGATATCGCTGTATTGACAGGCGGTACGGTTATCTCTGAGGAGAAAGGTTTGAAATTGGAAGGTGCTACAATGGATATGCTAGGTACCGCTGAGAAGATCACGGTAGACAAAGATACCACTACCATTGTAAATGGTGCTGGTGACAAGGAGGCTATCCAAGCTCGTATCGGTCAGATCAAGATCCAGATGGAGAACACGACATCTGATTACGATAAAGAGAAATTGCAAGAGCGTTTGGCTAAGATGGCCGGCGGTGTAGCTGTTCTTTACGTAGGTGCTCCTTCTGAGGTTGAGATGAAAGAGAAGAAAGACCGTGTGGATGACGCATTGCACGCAACTCGTGCCGCTATCGAAGAAGGTACGGTGCCCGGTGGTGGTGTAGCCTATATCCGTGCTATCGATGCATTGGAAGGCATGAAGGGCGACAACGAGGACGAGACTACAGGTATCGAGATCGTTAAGCGTGCTATCGAGGAGCCGCTTCGCCAGATCGTAGCTAACGCTGGTAAGGAAGGTGCCGTTATCGTTCAGAAAGTGAAGGAAGGCAAGGGCGACTTCGGTTACAACGCTCGTAAGGACTGTTTCGAGAATTTGTGCGAGGCTGGTGTAATCGACCCGGCTAAGGTAACTCGCGTAGCATTGGAGAACGCTGCTTCTATCGCTGGTATGTTCTTGACTACAGAGTGTGTGATCGCAGAGAAGAAAGAAGAGACTCCGGCTATGCCTCCGATGAACCCGGGTATGGGTGGCGGAATGGGCGGTATGATGTAATCGACTCCCGTGATTAATGATATGGGCGGCCGTTCCGGAAGGGACGGTCGCTTTTTTTATTTTCATTTGCTTGCTAATTGGAAAAAACGATTACCTTTGTATGCGCAATACCGATAGTTGCGCTTCAGAATGATTAAAAAAAGCCCAGGTGGCGGAATTGGTAGACGCGCTCGTTTCAGGTGCGAGTGGTTTTGCGATCGTGCAGGTTCGAGTCCTGTTCTGGGCACTTCCCAAAATAGAAAAAATGCAATCCTATACAGAAGACGAAATTGTAGTACAGCTTCGGGACCCGGCCCGACAACGTGAGGCCTTCGCCAAGGTCGTAAGCTTGTATGGCGAGAAGTTGTATTGGCATATACGAAAGATGGTACTGGATCATGAGGATGCGAACGACTTACTCCAAAATACATTTTTGAAAGCTTGGACGAACATCGAGCTTTTTCGCGGTGAGGCCAAATTATCTACATGGCTTTATAAGATCGCGATCAACGAGTGCATTACTTTCCTGAATAAACAGCGAAATATGAATAACGTATCTATCGACGATGCGGATACCTTTTTGCTGGATCGTTTGAAAGGTGATGAATACTTCGATGGTGACGAGATACAGGTAAGATTGCAAAACGCTATTCTTACCTTGCCGGAGAAACAACGCTTGGTTTTCAATATGAAGTATAACGAGGAGATGAAGTACGAGGAGATGTCCGAGATACTAGGTACCTCTGTCGGGGCTTTGAAGGCCTCGTATCATCATGCGGTGAAAAAAATCGAGGAGTTTTTAACAAAAGAGATTTAAACCTTTTGCCCGAATCGCTGTCAAAGCAATATAAAAAGAGAAAAAGTATGAAAAAAGAAGAAAACAACCTAGATCGCTTGAAAGGAACTAATCCTTTCACTGTACCGGAAGGGTATATGGAAGGGCTTACGGAGCGGATCATGAGTCAGCTCCCCGAGAAGCCGGAGGAGAGGGCGAAACGGATTTCCTTGATGGATCGTGTTCGTCCGTGGTTGTACATGGCTGCGGTATTCGCTGGTCTTGGTTTGTTTTTCAAGGCTATCGTGGGAATAAACGGTTCCGATGGTAGTACTGCGTCTGATTCTTTACTGGTCCGGACGGAAGTCCCGACAACGGCTTTAGACGCTATTGAAGCGGAAGAAGATGAGGAGTATTTGGAGTATTTGGAAGTTCAGTACGCCAATTATCTCTTAGATGAGGAACTTTCCTATTCTGAATAAAGTTTAAAATAGTAATTTTATCGAAGATTTTTGTAATAATACTTGTATGAATAAAATATTTTTCATTACATTTGTAGCGATTTCGGTTCTACTCTCTTTCAATGCTACGGCACAAGAGAAGAAAGAGCAAAGACATTTTGATAGAGAAGCATTCGAAGCAAGGCGGAATGCTTTTATTACGGCTGAAGTTGGCCTTACACCTGAGGAAGCTGCACAATTTATTCCTTTATGCAATGAGTTGCGACAGAAAAAATTTGAGGTAGGTCGTGAATGTCGTAAGTTATCAAAAGAAATTCGACATAAGGAGAATCCGACAGATGCTGATTATAACAAAGTGATAGACGAATGTCTGGATGTTGAGATAAAAGAGGCACAGTTGGAAAAAGAGTATTTTGAGAGATTCAAGAAGATACTTTCTCCCGAAAAGGTCTATAAGTACCGAAATGCGGAATATAAGTTTGTCCGGAATTTTATGAAGAGTGGTCGGGACAACAAGAAGGAAGAAAAACAGAAAAAGTAAAATATTATCATTATTTGTGTTTTTTGTTTAGATTTAGTTTTGGCGTTTAAGTTAAGGGAGGGGTGGCGACGTGATGTCGGTTCCCCTTTTGTTTTGCCCTTATCCTAGCTTTATAAGCCTTTGGCCTTGGCCTCATTCCATAGTTGGTCCATTTCCTCCAATGTCATATCTTTCAAGGAACGACCTTCTTGGATCGTATGTTCCTCCAGATAATTAAAACGGCGGATAAACTTCTGGTTCGTGCGTTCCAATGCGTTGTCCGGATTTATTTTGTATAGGCGGGCAGCGTTGATCAAGCTAAAGAAGAGATCTCCGAACTCAGCTTCCATCTTATCTGCGTCCATCCTGTCTATCTCGGTTTTCAACTCATTAAATTCCTCCTGTACCTTATCCCATACTTGATCCCGTTGTTCCCAGTCGAAACCTACGTTACGGGCCTTATCTTGGATACGATGCGCTTTTACTACGGATGGGAGGGAAGCGGGAACACCTTCCAGCACGGTTTTGTTACCCCCCTTTTCTTTTAATTTAAGCTGCTCCCAGCTTTGCTCTACCTTTTGGGCGGTATCGGCGGAGGTATCTCCGAATACGTGTGGATGGCGGTAAATCAGTTTCTGGCAAAGGCTGTCGCAGACATCCTTGATATCGAAAGCTTCTTTTTCCTCGCCGATCTTGGAGTAAAAGACGATGTGCAATAACAGGTCTCCTAATTCCTTTTTTATGTTTGTGTTATCCTCACGCATCAGGGCCTCGCATAATTCATAGGTTTCCTCGATCGTATTCGTGCGGAGGCTCTCGTTTGTCTGTTTACGATCCCATGGGCATTTTACTCGTAATTCATCCAGAATGTCGAGTAATTGCCCGAAGGCTTCCATCTTCTCTTCTCTAGTTGCCATATTATTTACTTATTCGATAATGATTGTAAAAGAAAGAGGGCCGGGTTCTACCCTGCCCTCTGTATGTGTTTTATTGTTGTTCTTTCTTGAATTCTTTCAATCCGTTTTGAAGGAACTGGATGTATTTGGAAACATCCTCATTGAATGCGTATGAAGGTCCGAGCGGCTGTCCCTCGTCATTCAATAAGATGTAGAATGGCTGGGCGTTAGAACCGAACTTGCTTCGTTGCAAATAACTCCATTTATCACCGATCGTCTTCAGCTTACGAGTCTTTCCGTTCTCTTGGATCTCGATGGGTTGCGGGAGTTTCGTCTTATCGTCTACCATGAGAGTGATTAGCACGTAATCATTTTCTAGCATTTGCTTCACCTTAGGATCCGTCCAAACGGAAGCCTCCATCTTACGGCAGTTTACGCAACCGAAACCGGAGAAGTCGATCATGACGGGTTTATTTACCTTCTTGGCATAAGCCATACCGGATTCATAATCGTCGAATGCGGCGTGTACCTCGTTTTTGTATAGATTGAAATCTTGTGTATACAACGGAGGAGCGAATGCGCTGATCGCCTTTAACGGAGCGCCCCAAAGTCCCGGAACCATGTAAATGGCGAAAGCGAAAGAGATAATCGCCATAAACAGACGAGGAACAGATACATATTTTACTTCGCTATCGTGGCTAAACTTGATCTTTCCTAATAAATAAACACCCAATAAGCTGAAGATCACGATCCAAAGCACGATAAAAGCCTCACGGTCTAGTAAACGCCAACCATACGCTAAGTCCGCTACGGAAAGGAACTTCAAAGCCAATGCCAACTCCAAGAAGCCCAATACGACCTTCACTGAATTCAACCATCCGCCGGATTTCGGCATACTTTGCAGCATATTCGGGAAGATGGCGAAGACGCTGAACGGGATGGATAAAGCCAAGGCGAAACCGAACATACCGATAGCCGGTCCTACCGCCGTACCCATAGAAGCTGCCTGTACCAACAAGGTTCCGATAATCGGACCCGTACAAGAGAAAGATACCAATACCAACGTAAACGACATAAAGAAAATACTCAATATACCGGTCGTTGAATCGGCCTTGCTATCCAATTTGCTAGTCCATGACGCAGGTAATACCAGCTCGAAGGCTCCAAAGAAGGAGACTGCGAATACTACCAGCAACAAGAAGAACAGGATATTAAAGATCGCGTTCGTTGATAAATCATTCAATGCACTCGCTCCGAAGATGCCGGTAATCAACAAGCCCATAACCAAATAGATTACGATAATAGATAATCCATAGGTGATAGCGTCGCGAATCGCTTTCTTACGATCTTTCGTACGTTTCAGGAAGAAGCTAACCGTCATAGGGATCATCGGCCAAACGCAAGGAGTCAATAAGGCGATCAAACCACCTAAGAAACCTGCGAAGAAGATGAATAACCAAGAGGTATCTGCCGCCGATACCGTAGAATCACCGAACGCTTTCAATTGGTCGATCACCGGAGACCAAAGATTCGGGCTATCGGTTAAGCTGTCGGACGCTTTGGGAGATGTCATAGCCGGTGTCTCTTTAGCGGCAGGGTCCGGAGTGTTCAACTCGCTAGCATCTTCCGCTACGACCTGCGTATCCGGCTGTACGGTCGTGGCGTCATCTTTATCCACCTCTGTAGTCGAGCTGTTAGCTGCCAGAGCTGGATCTACATGGATACTTTTCTTATCGAAAGAGAAAGGTATTTGATCCGGGGGAAGGCAAGTCTCGTCATTACAAGCCATAAATTCCACCTCGCCCTCTACCTTGAATTTAGCGGGATCGGTAACTTTTAGTTTTTGAATGAACGATACCGTACCCGGATACCAACGAAGGTTCATGGCGAATTGCTCGTCGTAAACCGTGGTCGGCTTTACAGAAGGAACCGGTTGACCAATCAGTTCAGCTCCATTCAATGTCTCGAATGTGAAAGATGTAGATACAGGACCTCCTTCCGGCAGGTTCATGTCATACAGGTGCCAACCTTTGTCCGCCGTGGCGGTAAAGACGATCTCTTTCTCGGGTGCGCCGCCCTTGTCGTCTAGTTTAATTTTCCATTTGACAGGCGTAAGTATTTGTGCCTGCGCTACCAGCGCTAATAGCGCCAGCATGATCGAACTGATGAGTTTCTTCATTTTTATTATTTATTGCTAAAGTTACTTTGCTGTTGATGAAAAGATCTCCGGAATCCGGGTCTCAAAACGCATTTCCTCTCCCGTTACCGGGTGGATAAAACAGAGTTTACGGGCATGAAGCATCAAACGTCCCGCAGGATTCGTCTCCGCTCCATATTTGGTGTCGCCGGCTACCGGGTGACCGATAGATTGCATCTGGGCGCGGATTTGGTTCTTACGTCCCGTTTCCAGTTCCAGTTCCAGAAGCGAATAGCTATTGTTCGTTTGTAACAGGCGGTAGCGTGTGATCGCTTCCTTCCCGTCACCATCTTGTGTCACGTACACTTGCATATGCTTGTTCTCCACGAGGTTGGATACGATCAAATCCGTGTCTTTCTCCGGTCGTCCCTCTATCACGGCCACGTAGGTCCGTTGCGTGATAGCCTCGCTCCAGTTGGACTGTAGTTGCTCTTTTACCTTCTGGTTCTTGGCGAACATCATGATACCCGATGTGTCTCGGTCCAGACGGTGCAAGACGAATATCTTGTTGCGAGGGTCGCATTCTTTCACGTAATCACTCAGTATACGGTAGGCCGTACGCTCCTTGATACGATCGGTAGATACGGATAGCAAACCTTCCCGCTTGTTGATCACGATGAGGTCGTCGTCTTCCCAAACAATTCTAAGTAACGGGTTGTTGAATTCCACCTTCCCTCTTCCATAGTTGATTCCGACCGTATCGTTAGGGTTCAGCGGGGCATCGAACTGCCGGGTGACTTTCCCGTTTACCGAGATCTGTCCCCTGCTCAATAATCCTTTAACGGATGAACGGCTTTGTTCTTTTAATAACTCGAACAGGAAAGGTAGCAAAGTGTTACTTTCACCCACCGTTACCCGTCGTTCTTTAGAGGGTTTACGTCGATTATCCCCTCCTTTATACTCAGATCGCTTTCTCATATCTATTTTTTATAGTACGCGAAGATACAGGCATTTACGCGAAACTGCAATAGCGCGGAATAGAAAAACCGTTATAAATAGTTTGCTTGTTATAGGAATAAACCTTCAAATCCCCGGATGTAAAAGTAATTGCCATTCACTCTATTTTCAAAATAGCGGCGTGGTCCTTATAAATCACGTCGTGATCTGTACAATCCACGGCTTGGTCTGTATAAACCACGTCGTGGTTTGTAGAATAGTGGCGTGTCCGACAGGGAATGCCTATTGTCTCGGCCGACTATATTTCCCGATGCTCAGCGTTTTTTGTCTATATTTTTTGTACTTTCGCGGATCGAGAAATGTGTAAAGACTAATTAGTTATAAAAATATGGAAATCGCTAGTAAGTACAATCCCGCTGAAGTAGAGGGGAAGTGGTATCAGTATTGGTTGGATAACGGCTTCTTTAAGTCAAAGCCAGACGGCCGTGAGCCGTATACGATTGTAATCCCGCCCCCTAACGTCACCGGCGTATTGCACATGGGACATATGCTTAACAATACGATCCAAGATATCTTGGTTCGCCGTGCCCGTATGATGGGTAAGAACGCTTGTTGGGTACCGGGTACGGACCATGCTTCGATCGCTACGGAGGCGAAAGTGGTGAATCGTTTGGCCGGGCAAGGAATCAAGAAGACCGATCTGACTCGCGACGAGTTTTTGCGGCATGCTTGGGAATGGAAAGAAGAGCATGGCGGCATTATCTTGAAGCAACTTCGTAAATTGGGTGCTTCCTGCGATTGGGATCGTACGGCGTTCACGATGGACGAGAAACGTTCGGAGAGCGTTATCAAGGTTTTTGTCGATCTATATAAGAAAGGTTTGATCTACCGGGGTGTCCGTATGGTGAATTGGGACCCGAAGGCGTTGACGGCCCTGTCCGACGAGGAGGTTATCTATAAGGAAGAGCATAGTAAGTTGTACTATCTTCGCTATAAGATCGTAGGCGAGGAGGGATACGCCATTGTCGCCACTACCCGTCCGGAGACGATTATGGGAGATACGGCGATGTGTATCAACCCGAACGACCCGAAGAACCAACATCTGAGAGGAAAGAAAGTGATCGTTCCGCTGGTAGGCCGTGAGATTCCGGTGATCGAGGATGATTACGTAGATATAGAGTTCGGTACGGGCTGTTTGAAAGTGACCCCGGCACACGATGTAAACGACTATATGTTGGGCGAGAAATATAATTTGCCTTCTATCGATATATTCAACGATAACGGTACGCTGAGCGAGGCCGCCGGCCTGTACGTGGGCATGGATCGTTTTGATGTCCGCAAGCAAATCGAGGAAGACTTGCGTAACGCTGACCTTTTGGAGAAGGTAGAGGCTTACGAGAACAAGGTGGGTTTCTCGGAGCGTACGAACGTGCCTATCGAACCGAAATTGTCTATGCAATGGTTCTTGAAGATGGAACATCTAGCCCAGATCGCCTTGGAGCCGGTCATGAACGACGATATCAAGTTCTATCCGCCGAAATTCAAGAATACCTATCGCCATTGGATGGAGAATATCAAGGACTGGTGTATCAGCCGTCAGCTTTGGTGGGGGCACCGTATCCCAGCTTACTTCTTACCGGAAGGCGGTTACGTGGTAGCCGAGACGGAAGAGAAAGCTTTGGAACTGGCGAAAGAGAAATGCGGTAACCCGAATCTGACCATGTCTGATTTGCGTCAGGACGAGGACGTATTGGACACTTGGTTCTCTTCTTGGCTGTGGCCGATCTCCCTGTTCGACGGTATCAATAACCCGGATAACGAGGAAATCAATTATTACTATCCGACCAGTGATTTGGTAACCGGACCGGATATTATTTTCTTCTGGGTAGCCCGTATGATTATGGCTGGCTATGAGTACAGAGGGAAAATGCCGTTTAAGAGCGTCTACTTTACGGGTATCGTTCGCGATAAGCTGGGACGTAAGATGTCCAAATCTTTAGGAAACTCTCCCGATCCGTTGCAATTGATCGAGCAATACGGTGCGGACGGCGTACGTATGGGCTTGATGCTCGCGGCTCCTGCCGGAAATGATATTCCTTTCGATGATGCTTTGTGCGAGCAAGGACGTAACTTCAATAATAAGATATGGAACGCTTTCCGCTTGGTGAAGGGCTGGACGGTAGACGATACGATCGCCCAGCCGGAGGCTTCCGCTATCGCCGTGAAATGGTTCAAGATGCAGCTGGATAAGACAATCGCCGAGGTAGACGATTCTTTCAGTAAATATCGTCTGAGCGAGGCGATGATGGCTGTCTATAAATTGTTCTGGGATGAGTTCTCCTCATGGTATCTGGAGATGGTAAAACCGGGGTATCAGCAGCCGATTGACAAGGCTACTTATGAGGCTACACTCGGTTTCTTCGATGCCTTGCTTCGTTTGCTTCATCCTTTCATGCCGTTTATTACCGAGGAATTATGGCAAGCCCTTGAGCCTCGTAAGGAAGGTGAGAGCTTGATGGTTGCCCAAATGCCGGAAGTAACTGTTGCGGATAGCGCTTATTTGGATGCTTTCGAGATCGTGAAAGAGATCGTTGGCGGTGTCCGTACAATTCGTTTGCAAAAGAATATACCGAATAAGGATGCGCTGGAATTGCAGATCGTGGGTGAGCACAATGAGGCATTCAACGCTGTGATCGCTAAGATGTGTAACCTCTCTTCCATCTCCAAGGTAGAGGAGAAAGCGGCCGGCGCTGTATCGTTCTTGGTCCGTACGACTGAATATGCCGTACCTTTAGGCAATCTGATCAATGTGGAAGAAGAGTTGGCTAAGCTTCAAGAAGAATTGAAATACCAAAAAGGTTTCTTGACTTCTGTCATGAAGAAATTAGGCAATGAGAATTTCGTAAGCAAAGCCCCGGCGAAAGTAATCGAGATGGAGAAGAAAAAGCAAGCCGATGCCGAATCGAAGATTAAGTCTATCGAGGAAAGTATCGCCGCCTTGACAAAATAAAGAGAACAGCTGTTTCTTTGAAATAAGAGCCTATATCAATCTTTCTTTGATTGATATAGGCTTTTTTGTTGATTGAGTTGAAAATTATAATATTAAACTTGTAAATAATGATACGCTGTTGTCTAAATTTTACTAACTTGCCACACGTTAACTAATTGATGTCTATTTTGTAAACTTTAAATGCGAAACATACTGTTAATAATATATTTATCTCTTACCCCAATATTTGTAGCTACTGCGGCCACTGATATCGATAGCATGGAATGTGTGCTGGCAAAAATGCCTTCGGGTGACAGGCTTGTGAAGTTGGATGAACTTGCTAGTGATAAAGGACAAGGGCTGGATTATAAATATTATGCGGATAGATTGCTCAAGGAGGCGGAGTTGAGTAAGGATGATACTTATAAAGGCAACGCTTTGTTCCAGATCATCCGGTATTATTATTCCCGGAATATAGACAGTATGCATTTTTTCATAAAGAAAGCCGAGCCTATTTATTTAGCCCAAAAACGTTATGAGGATCTTTGCCGAGTTAAGGGATGGTATATTTACGCTTTATCGAGTAATGGCGAGAAGGAAAGGGTGCTAGAGAATGTACAGGCATTGAAAGATCTATCCAGCGAACTTGATTTTCCGGATGGTATCGATATGGCGAATCAAGCCCTGGCGGATTTTTACTTCAGTACGGGATTTGACGTGGAGGGAATCGCCTTGTATGAGGAGGTTTTCCTGGATATGGAGAAAAGGGATTCCCCATTGGCCAAAAGGATTACCGTTATCCGGCATTTACAAAATGAAAATATCCAAGCATCGAAGAGACTGTTTTATTTAAAGAAATTGAAAGAGTATATCGTGGAATGCGAAGAAAAAGGAATAGAGGAATTAGACGAAGATACTCCTTTATATTATGTTAAATACCTCTATCACCGTAGTTACGCCTTGCTGGGTATTGATAAGAAAGATGTCGCCCTCACATCTTACCATCTAGTTCGTGCAGAGAAGTTGGTTAAAGACTGTAACATGAGGGATGAATATCTCTCGATTTCTAATATCCGTTTACTCTATTATCGGATATCGGGCGATTATGAGCGGGGGAAAGCATTGGCTAATGAGTTAATTGATTATTGCTTACAACGTAAGAGGGCGGTATCCGTATTGGGATTGATGAAGGATAAGGCCATAATATGCTATAATTCAGGCCATGGAATGGAGGCTGCGGATGCGTATCGCGAGTATATCAGTTTGAAGGATTCAGTGACTAATGCTGCATTTTATAATGATTTAGCGAATTTACGAGCTCGTCATGACGTGGATAAATTGGAATTGGCAAATAAGAAGATGGAATTGGAGGCGGCTCATTCACGTACGAAATTATTGGTGATGGGTGGAGGGCTTGTTCTATTGTTGCTGGTTTGTTGCTCTTTGGGGTATATTTCTTATTCACGGCATAAATATGGATTGCAATTGAAACAGGCAAAAGATAAGGCGGAGGAAGCCGATCGCTTGAAATCGGCTTTCCTTGCCAATATGAATCATGAGATACGGACACCTTTGAACGCTATCGTAGGTTTCTCGCAAGTATTGGTGGATGAGGAAGACCGGGAGACAAGGCTTGAGTTCTCAAATATCATCCAAAGTAATAATGAGTTGTTGCAGCGGTTGATCGGGGATGTGCTTGATCTTTCTAAGATCGAGTCAAATTCCATGCCTCTGATTTATAAGGAGCTGGATATTGGTTTACTGATGAAAGAGATTTATAGCATGATCTTGTTGCGTATGCCGTCGGGCATAGAGTTGCGACTGAACGACTGCGAGGCCTTGGTGATGGAGGCTGATAAGAACCGCTTGACACAAATCCTTACGAATTTGCTCACGAATTCGATCAAGCATACCGAGAAGGGGTTCATCCGTTTTGGATATAAGAGAACGGCGGCTTCTGTCGAGTTTTTCGTGGAGGATAGCGGAGAGGGAATACCGAGAGATAAGATCGATTCCATATTCAGCCGTTTTGTCCAATTGGACAGTTGGAGCAAAGGCGTTGGACTGGGATTGGCTATCTGTCGGGGATTGGTAGAGCAAATGGGAGGAAAGATATGGGTTACCTCTGAGCTGGGAAAAGGCTCGATCTTTTATGTAACTTTGCCACTGATTCGTCCGAATGCTGGCTCGTAAAGATCTTTTTATTATCTTGCGGGGTGAAAACTGTTTATGATGATAGTATACATTATTATATATAATATAAACCATGAAACACTCAAGACGTTTATTTTTTAAGCAAGGATTGGCCGGGGCTCTCTTGTTGGGAACTTCCGCTATCGCTAAGGCCGGTTTGCCGGACCCAGTAAAACCAAAGGCTCCGAAGGCCGTAAATCCATTCCATCTGGGAATGGCGGGATATACTTTCGTTAATTTTGATTTAGATACGACGTTGAAGACGTTGGAACGATTAGATATCCATTATCTTTGCATCAAGGATTTCCATTTGCCGTTGAATAGTACGGATCAGCAGATTCGGGCTTTTCATGATAAATGCGCTGCCCATAAAGTGACGGGATATGCCGTAGGTCCTATTTATATGAAGAGCGAGGAAGAGATAGACCGTGCGTTTGATTATGCGAAGCGGGTAGGAGTGAAGTTGATCGTCGGTGTCCCGAATTACGAGCTTTTACCCTATGTGGATAAGAAAGTGAAGGAATATGATTTCCATTACGCCATCCACTTGCACGGTCCTGATATTAAGACGTATCCCGACGCTACGGACGTTTGGGAGCATACGAAGGATTTAGATCCCCGTATCGGTATGTGTCTGGATGTCGGACATGACTTGCGAAACGGCTGTGATCCTGTGGCCGACTTGAAGAAATACCATACCCGGGTGTTTGATATGCATATCAAGGACGTGACGGATTCTTCGAAGGCGGGAGTCGGGATCGAGATCGGTCGTGGAAAGATCGACTTCCCAGCGCTGATCCGTATGATGCGGGAAGTTAATTACACGGGAATGTGTAGCTTGGAATACGAGAAAGACATGAAAGACCCATTCTTGGGGATCGCGGAGTCTATCGGCTATTTCAAGGCTGTGAGTGATTTGACATAATGTGGGGGCGTAAATCGCCCCCTTTTAAATAGATGAAGATGAGAAGCATTCTTTTTATAGGCATAGCGGGTTTGTTGTCCGCTTGTAGCACGATTAATTATGTAGGTATCGAGACGTATAATCCTGCGGAGGTGACGTTTCCTGAGAATGTCGCCAAGGTACTTATCGTAAACAATGCCGTTCCCCAACCGGAGGATGCGGGTTACGAATACACCTTGCAGGGAGAAAAGCAGGATACTTGCAAAGCGAAAGCGGATAGTGCGCTGTTTGACGCTTGCCGTACTTTAGGGGAGGCTATCGTGGAGGCTTCTTATTTTAACGACGTATTGCTTTACCATGATGCGGTTCGAAAAGATAATCAGGCGTTTCTGGATATGAAACTTACCCAAGGGCAAGTAGCGTCGCTATGCGATGAGACCGGTGCCGATGCGGTTATCTCCATCGACCGCTTGCTGTTCGATATGAAGAAAAGCGTAGGTACCTTGGGCGAAGGGTATGTAATGGGAATGATCGACGTGCAGATGGCTGGCGTGATACGCAGTTACGTTCCCGATCGTGAGGCTCCACTGGCGACGGTACATATGAAAGATAGTATTTATTGGGCGGAAAGTGCGGATTATATGCCGATCTTGGATAAGGTATTGCCCTCTCCGGAGAATGCTTTGCGTGGGGCCGGTAAATATTTCGGGGCGAAGGTCTACGCTAATTTTGTTCCTCATTGGGAGAAGGAGACTCGTTGGTACTTTACCGGAATGGGTTCACGTTGGAAAGAGGCTTCCGCTTATGCGGCTAATGAGAAATGGGATATGGCGGAAGATCGTTGGTCCGGGCTTTACCGGGGTACGGAAAACTGGAAAAGCCGGGCGAAGGCGGCCTCTAATCTGGCCCTATGCCATGAGATGAGAGGAGATTTAAAAGAAGCCTATGAGTGGGCTCATAAATCATACGATTTATTCAAGCGTAATAGTGGTGATAATGATAAGAGTACCAAATTATTGGAACTCTATGTGCAGGCGTTGGCCGAACGAATTCGTTCCGATAAGAAACTAAATGTGCAATTTGGTGAGGATTAACGGCGTTATTCGGTGAATTATTATTACTTTTGACGCATATTCGAATAAAGGAGAATTAATATATGAACGCAAATATAGCAAAGGTTCAATCCCTCATCGAGAATGCTTTTACGTCGGCTATTGAAAAGCTGGCCAAGGATGAGTCCGGTAATTTTATAAGCGACTTATATGTGCAGGCCGATGCGGAAAGCGGGGAACTGCAAATTTATGATGATGAGGAGCATTTGATCGAAAAGATCGTTATCTTCGATTGGGTGAACTCGAACGAGGAGGAGAACGCATTCAATAAGCGAGTTGCCGCTTCGGTGAAGGCGGTCCTTACGATCTTATCCACCAAGAATATTTTTGACGCTCCCCGGTTCATGAAACCTCTTTCTGTTAGCTTGACTGATGAAGATTTTGTTGTGATAGAGGAACTTCTCTTCATAGACGATGATATGCTTCGTCTGGACGATCCTCTATTAAAAGATTTAGATGCGGATTTAGATGATTTTTTAGCGAATCTTCTTGCAGATGTCAAATAAACCCTGTATCTTTGCGCCCGAAATAAAGAAACAAATGTTGCCGAAATAGCTCAGCTGGTAGAGCAACGCATTCGTAATGCGTAGGTCGCCGGTTCAAGTCCGGCTTTCGGCTCTTCATGATAAGGTAGCTATCGTAATGGTAGCTGCCTTTTTTTGTGTTGATAATACATACCATTTACATACAATTAACTCCTCGATAGGGCTCCAAGTTTAGATGTCCTACCTTTAATTCCGGACAGAAGAACGACCTCATGTCTACCCCCCCCCTAGATATATTCATTAAGTTTACCTTGCATTTAATAAGCCATAAGTTCTTTCCAATTCAAACGATTTAGTAACTTTTCATTATAGTCCGTCACACCTAAGGCGTTAGGTCACTGATGGAAGACATATTTAGTTAACGAAGTGCGTTTGACATATTATCCTATCGTGAAATCTCGACAATTTCAATCTCTAAGGATAATAGGCAAGAACGTCCTCGCTCGCTATGTTGTTATATACCTTTCCACATTGTGAAAGGACAATATACTCCATAGGGGCGTAGGGCTATTGTTTATTACTTAGAGATGGGCAGTCGAGAGCCTCACGATGGTAGTATTCAGTAGTTCCTGCGCCTTTTTTGTGTTTAATAGCTTACCAGAGGGAACTGGTAAGCAACTTTAAATTTTGTCTTATGGGATTATTCACTTTTGTAGAACGAATTTCCTTATTGTACGATTGTAGAGCCATTATGAAATTGATGGTGAAACTTCAAAGGTGTTCTGAGCCAGACAAGGTGGAATTATGCCTTGAGGTGGAGAAAAGGGTACAAGCCTTATCCTGTAAAGGCGATAAGATGCTAGATGCGGCTCTGAGCGTTATCATACCAATTCAAGGCAGGGATAACGACCTATATTCCTTTTTGCTAATAGTGAGGGAAGAGCTGGATTCATTCAGCAAATGTTGGTGTGCAGGTATGATCTGTTAGTACTATAAAACTGCAGAAAATAATCCGAAGATTATTTGTATAATAATCTTTGGATTATTAGATTTGTGCTGTCAACCCAAACGAGTATTAACGATAAATTTTAAGTCGATGACAAAAGAAGAGCGAGAGAAGCTCGTTCAACAAATGGAAAACCTAAAGTTGCTTTTTGAATTCCATACAGGGAATCGAGTAATAAAAGGAGATCCAGAGTTCGAGCAATATATCAATGATATTTTGGATATGATTGCGGAGATCGAAGAAAAACTAAAAAACTGAGTAATAAACAAGACCCCTCTTTTGGGGGGATAAAAATAATATATTTATGAGAGACTTATCAAAATTTTTACCAACTGCGGACATGCAGGCTGATTTTGAAAAGTTCCAAAGTCTGTCTCCCGAGGAGCGTGCGATGTTTCAAGAAGAGCGTGCCCGTAAGATGGAATCAATGCCCGGGGAAGAACGTGAGGCTTTTGTCGATTCTACTCGTGAAGGATTACGTGCGATTAAGAATGAATTGCAGGATGTTAAACTTGCTTTGGAATTAGGAGATGTCGCGAATGCAATCTCTTTGAGTTATATAGCGAAGGCTTATTTTGGAAAAAGTAAGAACTGGCTTTACCAGCGTTTAAATGGAAATAAGGTTAATGGTAAACCCGCTCAATTTACGGAAGAGGAACGTAAACGTTTTGCGGAAGCTCTGCTAGATTTGAGTAAGAGGATAAATGAAACTGCGCTTAAGTTTGCTTAAGCTCGAAGTGTTTGACAATAATTTTGGCCCTGCTTTATTTTAAAGTGGGGCTTTCTTGTTTTTCTCGTAAGGTTTCCTCATTTTTACATTGCATAATATTATTTTCTAGGTGTTGTAAACCAATTACAATTGGCCTTGATTTTATTGGGCTAGGATTAATAATATATTGTAGTTTCCCTTAAAAATAACCTTTATGCAAAACTATACACAACAGCCTTCTGTTTCAAGAGTTATTCCTCCTTCACAAAAAATAAATAAATGTGTGGGTATAGAAGAGTTTTAAACTAAATGCCGCATGTCTTAACTGATTACCCAGAATATGTGACTATGACAAGAGGTTGGCTGATACCTAATACACCAATACCTGCTAAGCCTCATAGAGAGTATCAATGACAAAAGGGAATACCCGTTGCTGGATATTCCCTAAATGTTTGATATATGCTAAATTGTGGAGCATATCGGACTCGAACCGATCACCTACAGACTGCCAGTCTGTCGCTCTAGCCAGATGAGCTAATGCCCCGTCTTGTTAATTCATGTGCAAATATAAGGCTTTTCTTGATATATGCGCTATCTTTGTATAAGAAATTTCAAGAGAAAGGAAAGAAGATGATAGTTTATAATACGACTTTTCATATCCATAAGGATATCGTGGATGAGTGTCTGGAATATTTGAAGAATAGTTATATACCGAAAGCCTCCGAGAGCGGTATCCTTTATAGTCCTTATTTGAGACGGATCTTGGATTCGCGGAATGAGGAAGGTGAAAGTTTTTCCGTACAGTTTCATACGAGGGATATCGATTCGTTGAATGAGTGGGTGCGTAAGGAAGGCGGAGCCTTGCAGCAAGATTTGATAGGACGTTATAAAGAGAAAATCGCAGGATTCTCTACCCTGTTGGAAGATATAGAGCTACCTAAATGATCAAGGACCGTATTATATTAGGCATAGACCCCGGTACGATCGTGATGGGATACGGAATCTTGAAGATCGAGGGGAATAAACCGAAGCTGGAAGCTATGGGAATCCTGCAATTGAATAAATATGAGGATCATTATCTCCGTCTGCGTAAGATATTCGAACGGGTCTTGGCCTTGATCGATCAATACCATCCGGATGAGTTGGCTATCGAGGCGCCTTTCTTCGGGAAGAACGTACAGAGTATGTTGAAACTCGGAAGGGCACAAGGAGTAGCGATGGCGGCGGCCTTGGAGCGGGATATCCCGATCTTCGAGTACGCCCCTCTAAAAATCAAGCTCTCGATCACGGGGAATGGAAATGCGGCGAAAGAACAAGTGGCCGGCATGCTACAACGCTATCTGAAGATACCGGATGAGTCTATGCTTCCGCAATTGGACGCTACGGATGGGTTGGCGGCGGCTGTTTGTCATTATTTCCAAACCAATAATCCGATCTCGGAAAAGAAGTATACGGGATGGAAGGATTTTATCGCTAAGAACCCCGGGAAAGTCCGCTGATATGAGCTTAAAAAACATAGTTATGAAATTCTCAAACCATAACTAAGGTTCAAAGAATTCATAACTATGTTTTTATTTAGCCTAAACTGACCTTATTCTTATACGATACCTTGAGCCATCATAGCTTTCGCTACTTTCATGAAGCCTGCGATATTTGCGCCTTTTACATAATTGATATATTCGCCATCTTTACCGTGAGCTACGCATTGTTCGTGGATTGCGCTCATGATCTGATGTAATTTAGCGTCTACCTCGGCGGCAGTCCATGAGATATGCATAGCGTTCTGGGTCATCTCCAATCCGGAAGTAGCCACACCACCGGCGTTGACAGCCTTACCCGGAGCGAATAATTGCTTATGCTCGATGAACAAGTCTACAGCCTCAGCCGTACAACCCATGTTAGAAACCTCAGCTACGCACAAAGTCTTGTTCTCGATCAACTTACGAGCGTCAGCCTCGTTCAACTCATTCTGGGTAGCGCATGGCAAGGCTATATCTACTTTTTGTTCCCAAGGTTTCTTGCCGGGATAGAAGGTAGAGCCCGGGAATTCGTCTGCGTAAGGAGCTACGATATCATTTCCGGAATTACGCAATTCCAACATATAGTCGATCTTCTCGCCGGAGATACCCGCCGGATCATAGATATATCCGTCAGGACCGGAGATAGTAACCACTTTAGCGCCCAACTCGGTTGCCTTTGTAGCGGCACCCCAAGCCACGTTGCCGAAACCGGAGATGGCGACCGTCTTGTCCTTGATATCGATTCCGTGAGTCTCCAGCATTTGATGTACGAAATAAAGAGCGCCGAAGCCGGTAGCTTCCGGACGAAGGATAGAACCTCCGAACTCCATGCCCTTACCCGTGAACGTACCTGTGTTCTCGCGAGCCAATTTCTTGTACATACCGTACATATAACCAACCTCACGGCCACCTACGCCTATATCGCCAGCCGGAACATCCCTGTCCGGACCAAGATTACGCCATAATTCAAGAATAAACGCTTGGCAGAAACGCATGATCTCGGCATCGCTCTTTCCTCTCGGAGCGAAATCGGAACCACCTTTGCCACCACCCATCGGAAGGGTTGTCAAAGCGTTTTTAAATGTTTGCTCGAATCCTAAGAATTTCAAGATAGACAAGTTAACGGACGGGTGGAAACGGATACCTCCCTTGTACGGGCCGATCGCGTTGTTGAACTGAACACGGTATCCCAAGTTAACTTGTATCTCACCTTTATCATCTACCCAAGGCACACGGAAAGTGAAAATACGTTCCGGCTCAACTAGGCGTTCAATGATTTTCGCTTTCTCAAATTCCGGATGTTGGTTGTACACTTCCTCAATTGATAAAAGCACTTCTTTTACTGCTTGCAAATACTCCTTTTCTCCCGGATGTTTTGCCTCTAGCGCTGATAAAATAACTTCAGTCTTCATAGCATTTATATTCTTTAAAAGGATAACATTCTGTTGGCAAATGTAGGTAATTCTTTGGAATGACCAAGAGTTTCGCTTACTTTTTATCAGTGAAAACCTAAAAATCTTCAGTTAGAGTCAGAATGCGTACTTTCATGTTTCAATAGTTATTATTTTTCCTTACATTTGACTCGAATAATTCTATCAGAATCTATTATGAGCGGTATACCGAACTTAAAAGACTTGGTGTTCAGAGACACCCCGTTTGCCAATCTAATGAATAAGCGTATATATAATGTATTGCTTATCGCTACGAAATATGATTCCTTCATGCTGGAAGATGACGGGCGTGTAGATGAGCAGATATTTAACGAATATACTTCCTTAAGCCTCCGTTACCCACCCCGGTTTACGCAGGTGACTACCGAGGAGGAGGCTTTGAATGAGTTGAAGAACCGGAACTTCGAATTGATCATTTGCATGCCGAATATGGATAACCGGGATATATTCGCTGCGGCGAGCGAGATAAAGGTGCATTATCCGAATATCCCGATCGTTGTATTGACTCCTTTCTCGAAAGAGGTGTCTAAGCGGATCGCCAACGAGGATCTGAGCGCTATCGATTATGTGTTCAGCTGGTTGGGTAACTCGGAGTTGTTACTGGCGATTATCAAGTTGATCGAGGATAAGATGAACGCTCCGGACGATACGGCCAGCGTGGGCGTACAGATCATCTTGTTGGTGGAGGATTCCATTCGTTTCTATTCGTCCGCTTTGCCTCATTTATATAAGTTCGTGCTGGAGCAGAGCCAAATGTTCGCGAAGGAGGCGTTGAACGATCACCAGCGTACGTTGCGTATGCGGGGTCGTCCGAAGATCAAATTGGCCCGGAATTACGAGGAGGCGGTACGTATTTTTGATCAGTATCGGGATAATATGTTGGGTATTATCTCGGATATGAGTTTTATGCACAATGGCGTGAAAGATCCGTATGCCGGTTATAAGTTCGGACAGTATGTACGGAAAACGGGTTTGATCATTCCTTTCGTGCTGGAATCTTCGGAGGCCAGCAACCATGTGTACGCGAAGGAACTGAACGCCTCGTTTATCGATAAGAATTCCAAGAGTTACCCGCAGGATTTGAAAAAGAAGATCATGCAGCGTTTCGGCTTCGGCGATTTCGTGATCCTGAATCCGCATACGAAAGAGGAGATCATGCGCATCAAGGATTTGAAAGACCTTCAAAAGAAAGTCTTCCAGATTCCCGACGATTCGTTGGTTTACCATCTCTCCCGGAATCATTTCTCCCGTTTCTTTTATTCCCGTGCCATGTTTCCGCCCGCCGAGGTTTTGAAGCATGTGGACGTGAGTGACTATAAGGATATGGATGAGGCTCGGAAATTGATTTTCGACTTGATCGTGCAATATCGCCGGATGAAGAACACGGGTGTCGTGGCGGTTTATCAGAAGGATCGTTTTGATGAGTATAGTAATTTTGCCCGTATCGGTGACGGTTCGCTGGGAGGTAAGGGTAGAGGTCTTGCCTTTATCGGTGCGATGGTGAAGCGATACCCTAAGCTGGAGAGTGATAATTTTGCCGTGAATATCCCGAAGACGGTCGTGATCTGTACCGATATCTTCGACGAGTTCATGGAGACGAACGAGTTGTATCCGGTAGCGCTGGGCGATGCGGACGACGAGACGATCCTCCGGTATTTCTTGCGGGCCAGCTTGCCCTCCCGTTTAATCGAGGACTTGATGGCTTTCTTCGATGTGGTGAAAAGCCCGATCGCCGTGCGTTCCTCCAGCCTGCTGGAAGATTCGCATTATCAACCTTTCGCCGGGATCTATTCTACGTATATGGTACCTAAGATCGAGGAGAAATACGATATGCTCCGTACGGTGAGCGACGCTATCAAGGCGGTGTATGCCTCTGTCTTTTATAAGGATAGTAAGGCGTATATGACGGCTACCTCGAACTTGATCGATCAGGAGAAGATGGCTATCGTCTTGCAAGAAGTGGTGGGCTCCCGTTATAATGATCATTTCTATCCGACGATGTCGGGCGTGGCCCGTTCCTTGAATTTCTATCCGATCGGTAACGAGAAGGCGGAGGATGGGATCGCGAATATCGCCTTGGGATTGGGTAAATATATCGTCGATGGCGGGCAAACCTTGCGTTTCTCTCCCCGACATCCCCATAGCATCTTGCAGATGAGTACGATGGATTTCGCTCTTAGGGAAACGCAGACTCGTTTCTATGCCTTGGATTTGAAGAATATGGCGGAAGCCTTCTCGGTAGATGATGCCTTTAACTTGGTGAAGCTGGGCTTGAAGGAGGCGGACGCTGAGGGTTCCTTGAAATATATTGTCTCTACATACGATCCGTACGATCAGATTATCCGTGACGGTTATTATCCGGGCGGTCGTAAGATCCTTTCTTTCGTGAATATCCTACAGCATGACGTATTCCCGCTGGCGGATACGTTGGATCAGATCTTACGGATCGGGCAGCAGGAAATGGGTCGTCCGGTAGAGATTGAGTTCGCTGTCAACATGGACCCTTCGGATCATACAAGGGCGACTTTCTATCTGTTGCAAATCCGTCCGATCGTAGATAATAAAGAGATTATGGACGAGGATCTGAGCTTGGTGAAGAACGAGGAAACCATCCTTTCTTCTACCAGTGTTTTGGGGCATGGTATCGTTGGCGACGTACAGGATATTATCTATGTGAAGACGGGCGCTTTTAATTCATCCAATAATCAGTTGATCGCTTATGAGATCGAGAAGATGAACCGTTCGTTCACCGATCAGGAGAAAGGATACGTATTAGTCGGCCCCGGCCGATGGGGGAGCAGCGACTCTTGGTTGGGTATTCCGGTGAAATGGCCGCATATCAGTAACGCACGGGTGATCGTGGAGTGCGGATTGGAGAATTATCGGGTAGACCCGAGTCAAGGTACCCATTTCTTCCAGAACCTGACTTCGTTCGGAGTGGGCTATTTTACGGTTAATCCATTTAAGGGAGATGGTTGGTTCGATGAGGCGTTCTTGAATGCGCAACCTGCCGTAGAGGAGACGGAATATCTTCGTCATGTACGTTTTGATGCTCCGATTACGATTAAGATGGATGGGAAGAAAAGTCTTGGCGTGGTATTGAAACCATAAAAAGATAGCGTTTCAAGAGAAGATAGTTGTTTGTGGATTTGCGAGACGAGCCGGTAAGACGGGGCTCGCGAATCCATTTTTTATTTCAAGTGGAAAGTGGCAAGAACCGCTTTGTGGTCGGTAGGCCAGATTCCAAGGGGAGTCATGATCGGGTCGGAGGTCTCTTCCGTCTCTCTTTGCCCACGGAGGATGTCACCTTTCGGACCGATGATACATACATCTGTAAGCGTTAATCCCTCGAATGGAGCGTAATGGATGAAATCGATGCGATCTCTATCGTCCGCTTTCGGCGACCAAACTAATTTCTCTAAAGCGATATCCTTACAGTCCGCCGGGCAGGTAAGTCCCGGATGAGTTACAGGGTTCGGGAAGATCTCACGGTACGTATCTTTGAAGCCGTCTTTCTCCAGCATGACGGATACGTGCCAAGGAACAACCAATCCTTGGTGGTCTCTCATCTCTTTGGTCGCCTCGGTCCAGTCCAGATGGGAAGGCTCGTTAAAGTCCCCTCCGAGGATAACGATCCGTCCAGCTTCCCGATCCTTTTTCGCCTCTTTTAGGAAGCAAGCGATAGCGTCGTCACGGACAGATTGTTCGTTCAACCATAGGAGTGTATCCAGATTGGTGACAGGAGGTTCCTCGTCCCATGTATTTCCGTCGTATCCACGGGCATCGTAATAAGCGCAATTGCGATAATCCAGATGGGCGGTGTAAAGAGCTACCTCGGTATCGCCGATGTGGGTAATGGCCTTGTACATACTACCCCTGTCATCGTTCAAGGGATAGACGGTCGTGCTATCTGTGATCGGGTAGCGGCTTAACAGACCGGAATCCTCGGTGTAGAAAGAATAGTACGTTTGTCCTCTTTGCTGCAACGCTTCCACGATCCGGTCGCAAAAACGGGTCTGATGATAATTACGTACCTCGCTTAACGTAACGAAATCAGCGTTACTTCTTACGATCTCGTCAGCGATAGCGTCAAAGCCTCCTTTTACGACAGCGCCTTCCTGCCAGATGTTGAATTGAAGAACCTTGAAAGTCTTCTCTTGCTGGCAAGAGCTGAGGCCCAGCGCGATCAACAAGAGTAAGTAGATAAAACTAGTTTTTTTCATGTGTGAAATATTTTGTTAGATGTTTTGTCGTAGCCATTCCTCGGCGGCGGCCAAGGTTTCCGGCTTGCCGATATCCAATAGTTTTAGGTTATCCGCCATATAAGCCCTGATATCGGTTTTGGCGCAAATAGCCAGATAGAAGTTAATGATAGAGAACTTTCCGGTCCATTCTTCCATCAGCTCCAATATCTTGGGCGAGAGTACGTGGATTCCGCTAAAGGCGTACTCGTTGTGTTGATCCGGGTCAAAATAGGGATAGTAAGATTTTACCTCGCCGGTCTCATGATTACGCCAACCACACAGTCTATTCTCCTTATTAAATAATAGATAACGTGAGGTATTGCGCTGGCTGACGAGTAAGGTAGCCAACGGGTTCGTTTGTACATGGGTATCGTATAGTTTCTTGAGATCCACGTTCGATAAGATATCGACATTATGTATCAAGAAAGGCTCGTTCCCGCATAAAAGAGAAGTGGCCTTCTTGATTCCTCCTCCCGTATCCAGCAGATAATCGCTCTCGTCCGAGATTTCGATCCGGACACCGAAGTTGTTGTTCGCCTCCAGAAAATCCACGATCTGGTTGCCTAAATGGTGGATATTGATCACGATCTGGTCGAAACCGGAGGATTTCAGTTTCAGTATGACGTGTTCTAGCATCGGTTTGCCCCCGATAGGTATAAGCGCTTTTGGCGTGTGATCGGTTAACGGCTTCAGTCTGGAACCAGTACCGGCCGCGAAAATCATAGCTTTCATAATGTAGGGTTAAAGAGTTGTTCTATATTTTGTTCTCTATGTACTAAATGTACTTTTACTCCGAACTTGGTGTTAAGATGTTCCGCCAGATGCTGTGCGGAATAGACCGAACGGTGCTGTCCTCCCGTACATCCGAAACAAATCATCAAATTGGTGAATCCACGATCCATATATCGTTTTACCGAGGCGTCTACGATATGGTAGACATGCTCGAGGAAGTTCGTGATCTCCCCGTCATCCTCCAAGAACTGGATCACTGGCTCATCCAAACCGGTGAAATGGTTGTAACGCTCGTATTTACCGGGGTTATTTATCGCACGGCAATCGAATACGAATCCACCTCCGTTCCCGCTAGGGTCGTTCGGGATTCCTTTTTTATAGGCGAAGCTCATGACCTTTACTTCCAGCATATGTTTCTGGATATCGTCCGTGAATTGTTTCAACCCGGTAAGCTCACGAAGGACGGAGCATAAATAGGGATATTCCGGATAGTCATTCTTCAATAACTGCCGCAGGTTCTCGATTGCGAACGGGACGCTTTGGATGAAATGGGGTTTTTTCTCGAAATATCCCCGGAAACCATAAGCCCCCAATACCTGCAAGGTCCTAAACAGGACGAAATGGCGCAGCTGGCTATGGAAGTAAGCCTCGTCTACCGGGATATATTTACGTAGGGCCGTGATATAATCCGATAGTAATTCATTCCTCAGATCCTCCGGATATTTCGCTTTCGCCTGCCAAAGGAAGGAAGCCACGTCGTAATAAACCGGGCCTTTTCGTCCACCTTGAAAATCAATAAACCAAGGCTCTCCGTCCTTTACCATAACATTGCGTGACTGGAAATCACGGTATAGGAACGTGGCGGATGAACTGCGTAACAATACGTCGCTCATCTTCAAGAAATCATCTTCCAGACGGTTTTCTTGAAACTCCATCCCGGTAGCCTTTAGGAAACAGTACTTGAAATAATTCAAGTCCCAAAGGATAGACCGTTGGTTGAACTCGGCTTGCGGATGGCAATACGAGAAATCGAAACCGTCGGACCCCAAGAACTGGATGTCGGGGAGTTTGGTGATCGTCTTGTGTAATAAACGGCGTTCCTCCTCGTCGAATACACTGCTTTTACGGCCTTTCTCGATGGCGTTGAAAAGAAGCGTATCTCCTAAATCTTCTTGGATATAAAATGAATGGTCGTCCGAGCTGGCATATACTTGCGGTACGGGTAAGCCCTTCCCCCGGAAATGTTTTGCCATATAGATAAAAGCCTCGTTCTCCTCAATAGAAGTGCCACTAACTCCAATCAACGTCTCAGGACCTTTTATCCTGAAATACCGGCGGTTAGAGCCGGATGACGGTAACTCCGTTATTTCCTCTGCCGGTGATCCGGTATATGATTGGTATAGCTTCCTAAGTTCTTCTGTTATCATACTTATCGATTTACGGCACTAAGATACCGCTTTTTAATTGAAAATTAAGAATTGAAAATTGAAAATTGGGACTTCGTCGGAAATAAGAAAGGGGAATAGCCTCTCAAAGCCTATTCCCCTCGCTTATATGATCATCAATCGCTTCTCTCTAACTAATTTTCAATTCTCAATTCTCAATTACCTAGAGTATTCCTTGTGCCATCATAGCCTTAGCTACCTTCATGAAGCCGGCTACGTTGGCGCCTTTCACGTAGTTTACGTAACCATCCTCTTGCTTTCCGTATTTTACGCATTGCTCGTGGATGTTTTCCATGATGCTCTGAAGTTTCTGGTCTACTTCCTCGCTGCTCCAGCTTAACTTCTGTGCGTTCTGAGTCATCTCAAGACCGGAAACGGATACACCACCTGCGTTAGCGGCCTTACCCGGAGCGTAAAGGATCTTGGCCTCAAGGAATGCGTCGATAGCTTCTGGTGTAGAAGGCATGTTAGCACCCTCGGATACGGCGAAGCAACCGTTGGCCAATAAAGTCTTGGCATCGTCGCCGTTCAACTCATTCTGGGTTGCGCTCGGCATAGCGATGTCACATTTCTCTCCCCAAGGACGAGCGCCTTGTACATATTTGCATCCGTATTGCTCCGCGTATTCACGGATACGGCCACGATACAAGTTCTTCAACTCCATGATATAATCCAGTTTCTCACGGTCGATACCATCCGGATCATAGATATAACCGTCGGAATCAGACATCGTGACAACTTTCGCTCCAAGACTGATTAATTTCTCTACCGTATATTGAGCCACGTTTCCGGAACCTGATACACAAACTACCTTGTCCTTGATGTCAATGTTGCGGGTTTTCAGCATCTGCAACAAGAAATATACGTTTCCGTAACCTGTAGCTTCCGGACGGATCAAGGAACCTCCGAACTCGATACCCTTACCCGTGAATGTACCCGTATTCTCACGAGCCAATTTCTTGTACATTCCATACATATAAGCCACCTCACGTCCGCCTACACCGATATCGCCGGCGGGAACATCCGTGTCCGGACCGATATGGTGCCATAACTCAAGGATGAAGGCTTGGCAGAAACGCATGATCTCAGCGTTTGACTTTCCTCTCGGGCTAAAGTCGGAACCTCCTTTACCACCACCCATCGGCAATGTAGTCAGTGAATTTTTAAACGTTTGCTCAAAAGCCAAGAACTTAAGGATCGATTGGTTTACGGAAGCGTGGAAACGGATACCGCCTTTGTACGGGCCGATAGCGTTGTTGTGCTGGATACGGTAACCCATGTTCGTCTGGATTTGTCCCTTATCGTCCATCCAAGTTACACGGAAAGAGAAAATGCGATCGGGGATACAAAGGCGCTCGATCAAGTTGCTTTTCTCAAATTCCGGATGCTCGTTGTAAGCTTCCTCGATAGTCCCTAAAACCTCTGATACTGCTTGATGATATTCCGGTTCGTTCGGAAATCTTCTTTTCAAGTTGTCTAAAACTTCACTTGCCTTCATGACTGAATTTTATATTTAGAATGTTATACCATTTTGTTATCCGTACGCCGTTTGTTTAACGACGTGGCAAAGGTAAGCTAATTTTTGACACTAGCAAATAATTGAAAGAGAAAATGCGTAAAAAATATCATTTAGATATATTAAGTTTGAAAAAACGACGAAATGTTATTCATCTCTATGTTTGAAACTCTTATAGATCGGAACGAACACAATGATAGCGGAGGCTACAAGGGCAAATATGACGTCGAAATTGATCGTTTCGCTGTATACAAGCAGCATGTAGCATAAGACACCCCATAGTAAGGTGATACATACGGCTTGACTATTTGTTATCTTTCTGCGTGCCATTGATTACATTTGTTTAGTTTGATGAAATAAGCGATCCGAAGTAAATCACCAAAGCCAAAAAGACAGCTATGATGACGAATAGGATCATGATTTGTTTCTCTAAGGGATATTTTCGTAGAAAAGGGATATGACGTGCGAATCCGGCGACTTGTTCTACCGGTTCCGCTTGCTCGTCTTCCCGGGGTAGGTCGTAACCGCCTTCCTCCATGATCTTCATGGCTCGGGGAACGTCGCTTTCCAGAATCTCCACCCGTGCGCCGCCTACGTCTACGTAACCGGCCATGATCTGGCTGCTTAACTCATTGCGGAGATAACATTCTATCCCTTCCGACCTCAACAGGGCCATCAGCGGTTGGGCATCCGCCGGATAGGTGAACCGGGCTATTTCTACGATCTTGTCCATGGTATTTGTTTTTCTGCAAATGTAAGTAGACAATCACGAATTAACCGTGTTTTTTATTGTAATTTACTTTTTTTATACGTGAAAATATGAAACAGTATGATTTAGCGGAGGGTATGCGGATGTATATAGCCCGATTGAGAGAGCAAGGACGTTATTCGTCCGCCAAGAGTTATCAAGATGCCTTGAATTCATTCCTGCGTTTTTGTGGGCAGGAGGTGATTCCTTATACCCGTATCGACCGGGAAATGCTTTTGAGGTATCAAGACTATTTGCGGGACCGGGAATGCTCGTGGAATACGGTGTCTACCTATATGCGTAGGATTCGCCGTGTGTATGGGTTGGCGATGGAGAATGGGGAGGCTCCTTTTTCCCGTTATTTGTTCAAGGGAATTTTCATGGGAGTGAAAAGCAAACAGAAGAAGGCGTTGCCTACGGAATCCTTGCGTTTGTTGATGACCGCTCCGTTGGATGATTCGGGGCTGCGGAAAACACAGCGGGCATTGTGTTTGATGTTCTTGTTTTGCGGTATGGCGTTTGTCGATTTCGCTCATTTGAAAAAGAGTGATATCCGGAATGGTGTCTTGAGGTATAACCGCCAGAAGACGGGTACGCCGATGTTGGTCGAGATACAGCCTGTGGCCAAGGAGTTGTTGGCTGCGTTAATGACCGGCACGCTTCGGGATTCTCCTTATCTATTCACTTTCTTGAGTGGGACGAAAACGGGTGAAGAGGCCTTCCGGGAATATACCTCTGCCTTGGCTGATTTCAACAGTTCCTTGAAGGAACTGGCAAATGCCTGTGGTGTGACGGAAATGGTTACCTCGTACTCAATCCGTCACTCTTTCGCCACGACCTTGAAGGAACAGGGTGTACCGATCGAGATGATCAGCGAATTGCTGGGACACCAATCGATCAAGACGACGCAAATCTATTTGAAGAGCTTCTCTTTGGATAAGATGTCTGCGGTGAACAAGGCTTGCTTCGAGAGCATATATAATAATGTATCAAAGGTGGGGTAGGCGATCGGCTACTTGGGAAGTAGCGTAATCTTCCACGCCGCAAATTTAGTAAAAAACACCGAATAACAAACAATTTTTAGGCTTTGTGTAGGCTTTGTTTGTTTTCTGAATTTATCTTTCCTCGATTTTTCGTTTCTATTCGTGGTGTATGGGCACGACAATGGAGACGAAACGACCTCATATTTCCTGCATCATCACGTCTCCCCAAAAAATCGTACGAACATCGTGTAGAGACGGGGCGTGCCCCGTCTTATCCCCTCAAATGGGTATTTTAATTACTGCCAGACGGTGGGAGACGGAGCACGCTCCGTCTCTACAACTGGGTAATAATCATTTCCTATCTTTTACGCTACTTCCCAAGTAGCCGATCTTCCACGTCCCGATAGAAGAGATATTGACATGGTTTCTATTGCTTTAAAATTTTCGGGAATAGAAAAGAATGTTTGATTTAAGTATTAGATTATCAGCGTATTAATAGAATGTGCTGATATGGCATTGAAGTATCTATGGGTCATGATCTTCCCCCTTTACCATTGCGTGATGTCCACACCGTAAGATGGTATGTATTATCTCTTCCCGCTTGTCACAAAGGTCCAGCCAAGGGTTTGGAGAAGGAGTTAGATCGCAGGGTGCGTTTGGGCGAGCCTACGTTCGATTTTTTCGCCCCCTCTTTCGTGGAGATGCATCGCCGTGAGGGGCGTTTGGTGGAGACTCACCGTCCGTTGCTCTACAATTATGTGTTTATCCGCTCTTCTGTGTATGAGATCTTTCGTTTGAAACGAGATTTTCCCTTGTATAATTTCCTGCCTAGCGTGGATGGCCGTGGCTCATATCCTTTTGTCTCCGATCGTGAGATGGAAAACTTGCGTTGGGTGGCTCGTTCTTATTCGGATGAGCTTCCGGTGTATGTGCCGGAAGCGGGTTATTTGCGTAAAGGTGACCGGATACGCATCACGGATGGTCGTTTCAAAGGTGTTGAGGCAAGTGTAGTAATACAGCCCGGTGTTGGCGAGCGGGAAGTAATGGTATGCGTGGACAACTGGATGTGGGTTCCTTTATTGCGTGTTCAGCCGGGCGAGTATGAGGTGATCAGCTTGGCCGAGGAAGGCAAGCATGTATATACCCGTTTGGACAATTCCCGGATACAAAATGGTCTTCATGAGGCGTTGGGCCGTCATTGGGGGGATGGTGGCGTTACGGCTATAGATCGTGAGCTGGCGACTGAGACCTTGCGTGCCTATGGAGAGTTACAGCTGGATTCTGCCGTGATGCGGTGCAAACTCTATTCCCTCTTGTTGCCCGCCTATACGATACTAGGGGACGAGGAGCGGCAAAAGTCGTTGATCGGAACGATCGTCTCGTTCTTACCCTTGATCCGTGCGGAGCAGTCGTTGGCATTATTACTACTTACGCTTTATGGTTGTACGGATAGCAGTATCTATTATTATCGTGCGCACGAGTTGATCGATCCGTGGAGTCGGGAATCCTCCCCGAAGAAGAGTAAATTATCCTTGATCCGTCGGTTAGCCGACTACGACCGCTGGCTAAAACACGTGGGAATTGAAAATTAAAAATTCAAAACATGCCTTCTCTTCCTTCTGGCATACGCTTGGTTACGTTACTAAACGAGCATCTGAGCGAGATCATGGATCGTGAGCGCATGAACCGTACCTCGATCCATTTATATTGTACGGGTCCTTATTGGGTGGCTTTCGAGCGTTCTGCCTATCAGTTGTGTCTCACCTTCCCGGATAGCGAGATCACGCCGCTGCGCCTGTTCGCCTACCCGTTCCCGATCGTGATGGTGTCCGTGACGGATCGCTCGTTGCGTTCGTACGCCCGTAAACATATTTTGAGGCAGGACGAGACGGATTACGTGGTGCTGACCGTCCCCGAATCCTCCTTGACTGACTACCGAAGATGGCATGCCGGTGAGGTGGAGGGCTTGCCCCAGCTTACATGAACCCCAAATTTTATTCATGATGAACCTTTTTTCTAAACTCTCAACGTGGTATTTCTCAAGGAAAGCGTTGCCGTATTGGAGTATTATCCTGCTGGATTGCTTGGTGATCCTGTTTTCAGGCTTGCTGGTATATGCCTTGAATAACGGGATCTTCGCCACGATGGGCATCTTTTGGCACCTGTCGCTCACGTGGGGTGTTTGCCTAGTGCCTTATCTGGTGGGCTTTAGGCTGTTCCGTACGTATTCGGGCATCATTCGTTACTCTTCCTTCGTGGATTTGCAACGGGTGGGCTTCGCCGTGCTGTTCGGTGTGGTTTGCGTGGTGACCTTCCAAGAGTTTACGGATTTTTCGCCTTACTTGGTGTATATCCGTAAACGAGACCTTGTGCTATCCTCCCTGCTGGCGATGAGCTTGATGTGGGCGATGCGTGTGTTCGTGAAGTATTTCTACGTGACGACCTTTCGCCAGTCGAAGGCTGAGCGTGCCTTTATCTTCGGCGTGAAGCAGGGCGGTATCAGTTTGGCGAAGAGCATCCAGAACCAAGATCCCGCACAGTACGTGTTGGCAGGCTTCGTCTCGGAGGCCGGGAACATGCAGAATCGTATATTGATGGGAGTGCGTGTGTACCCTTTCGATGAGGAGCTGATCGATGCGATGCGCCGGGAGCGGGCGACGATCCTTTTCGTTTCCCCCTTGAAGAGCGACTCCATCCGGGAACAGCCGGATATGGTGGCCCGTTTGGCGGAGGCGGGGATCAAGATCTACGTGACCCCGGCGGCGCAAGAATGGGATGGCAGGAGCGATTTGACGCATACACAACTCCGGAAGGTTGAGATCGAGGATCTGCTTCCCCGGGAAAAGATAGAGATAGACATGGAGGCGGTGGGCCGCTTGCTTCGTGGTCAACGCATCCTGATAACGGGAGCCGCCGGCAGTATCGGTGGCGAGATGGTGCGCCAGATCGCCTCGTTCGCTCCGGATCGCTTGATCTTGGTAGATCAGGCGGAAACTCCCTTGCACGACATCCGCTTGATGATGGCGAGGGATTGGCGGGATATCAACGCCTATACCTTGGTGGCGGACATCGCTAACAAGTCTCGCATGGAGGAGATCTTCTCGGAGCATCGCCCCGCCTACGTGTTCCATGCGGCGGCCTATAAGCACGTTCCGATGATGGAGGATAATCCTTGTGAGAGTGTGGGTAACAACGTGGACGGTACCCGTGTGATCGCCGACTTGGCCGTGAAGTATGGCACGAGGAAATTCGTGATGATCTCCACGGACAAGGCGGTGAATCCTACGAACGTGATGGGTTGCTCGAAACGTATCTGCGAGATTTACGTGCAGAGCCTCGACAAGGCGATCAAGGAGGGCCATGTGGAAGGCGTGACGCAGTTCGTTACGACCCGCTTCGGCAACGTGCTGGGTTCTAACGGCTCCGTGATCCCATTGTTCCGTGAACAGATTGCCAAGGGCGGTCCCGTGACAGTGACGCATCCGGATATCATCCGTTTCTTCATGCTGATCCCGGAGGCCTGCCGGTTGGTATTGGAGGCGGGTACGATGGGTAACGGTGGGGAGATCTTCGTCTTCGACATGGGCAAACCCGTGCGTATCATCGACTTGGCGAAACGTATGATCCAGCTTTCGGGCGCCAAGAACGTGGGGATCCGTTTCACGGGCCTTCGTGCCGGTGAGAAACTGTACGAGGAGGTACTGAACGACGAGGAGATCACGCTGCCTACCTTCCATCCGAAGATCAAGATCGCCAAGGTACGGGAGTACGATTATGATACGGTTTGCCAAGATATAGATGAACTCGTCGGCCTAGGCCGCTCGAGGGACGATATGGCCATCGTGGGCAAGATGAAGGCGATCGTCCCCGAGTTCAAAAGCCGGCACTCCAAGTACGAGGTCTTGGATAAGGCGTTAGAAAGCGCAAGCACTGATGCCTAAGGCCCCGGCGATGGTGGTGGCTATGGCGATGACTACTTTGATGATTACGCTCCAAACGTTGGTTTTCTTCTTTTCACTCATTTAAATTTGTTTTATAAGGTTGATAATACGAAGTCTGTATCAATGAGCACGCCGAAGCGTGCCCCGTTATATCTCATCCGGGCTCTCGCTGTCCGAGGAGCCGTTCTTACCGGAGATATCCACCGTTGTCTTACCGGCCTTCTGGGCCTTGATGACGGCGGCTTGGGCGGCCCGGGTGGGGACGAGGTTGAACTTGAGGCCTTGGAAGATGACTTGAAGTTCCTCGCCGGGGACGAACTGGATGTTCACCCCCTTGATATAGTCGGAGGTGAACAGGTCGGCACTTGGCGCTCCCCCGGAATTGATCTGGAGGCGGAAGGCACCCAGATCGCCGAAATTCACCTGCTTACCGGCTTTCAGACCTTCCAGCATGCACTCGGTGGTGGCGATGAGCACGGCCGAAACGTCGGCTTGGTGCACTGTGCATTTACTCGCTATCAGGGTAGATAGCTCTTTTAGACTGAGCTCGCCGTTGGTTTGCGCCTTGGCGTAGGCTTTCTTGGGTTCCTCTTTTTTCAACGGGTTGCCCATCATGGCAATGGAATAGTTTAATGACATAATCGTAAGATATTTTAAGTGATACATAAAGAACTTGGGGGATGATGAGTTGAGTCCTCACGCTTGATGACTTGGCTTTTCGTGCTCCTTGATTTAAGTCTTCGGTTTGAAAGACTTAAGTCAATTAGGCGACTTTTCTTTATCGATAACCTGACAGCGAAGGTTGCCGGGTACGTAAGAGATATGGATCCATCGGGCGCCGGGCTCTAGGATGAGCTGAGTGAACTCGAGTCCGCACAGCTCGTGCGTCTCTTGTATCAGTCGGAACAAGCGGCGATGATCATCTGGAGAGCCGGCTATCAGGTCGGCGGCGCAACCGAGGAGGTGGTGACTGTGCTTGGCTCCCCCGATAAGGATGTTCAATTCGGGGCAGCGATAGCCGCTACTGATGACGATGGGTCTGCCCCAGACCTGCCGTAGCGGGTCTAGTAGCATTTCCACAAGGATCGTGACCATCCTCCGGGCCACCGGGGTGAGGCTGTTGTCGATCCCGTCTCGCCGGGCCGTGGCGGAGTCTTCAAACTCTTGATAATTAAAGTAGCGCATAGGAGACAAGGTTGATGTTTTTGTTTCTGTAGCAAAGATACGATAGGCGGAAAGCCCGGATATACCATTTGTTTCCACCTATTCGCTCTAGGAGAAGAATTTTAGGGTTCCCCTAAAAAATCATAGAATATCTGTACTTGCTTCGGCGTGATGGAGCGGTCTTTCGAGTGATAACCATGACGGATAAGGGCCTCTTTCAGTCCTTTCACGTCACGGATATATCGGTTCAACTTATGCAAAGCGTTCGAAGGGGTGCCTGTCAGGCAATATTGACGGGCGAGATCTATTTTTTTCATCTGTATTGAATTTTAAAATGACTATAGGAGGGTTTCAAGTTTCAAGGTTTCATGAACCCTCTTTCCTCACACACACGTACGTACATTATATGGGTTTCAAATAAATCCCTTTATGCTCGCCATGCAGGAGGGCTCCGGAGTCGCATAGTCGGCGTAGCCATGTCTTGGCGGTGTTCTTAGGGATGTTGGCATGCTCGGCGGTCTCCATCCATTGGACGGTGGTGAACTCGTCTGGCATGGAGCTGAGCAGACTGTCCTTTTCCGAGAGGCCTCGGCTGGTGATCTCGCCGGTAGGCAGGAATGAGAGGATATGGGTGGCGTGGAGGTAGAGCGGCTCCGCCATTGTCAGAAGGGCGGCGAAGTCATCGTCGGTGATATGGAGTTCCCAGCCTCCGATGATCTTGTCCTTTAGGTTGTCGCTGTTGATGCCTTGGGCCGGCAGCAATAGTTCCGGTTGTTCCAAGGCACGAAGCATGGCTACCACCTCCATGAAACGTACGAGGTTGATGGCGAGGCGTACCACGGAACTGTTCATCTCCTGCCCGTTGGATTGCCGGGCACGCAGGAAAAGACGTACGAAGCTGTCGTTGAAAGCGGCTTGTTGCCGCTCGTCGAGGCGCAAGGTAATGGTACCCCGGCACTTGAGCTGATCGATCGTGGCCTTCCACTCGTAGCCCATCTGGTGGAATTCCTTCTCGGCGTCTACCTCGTCGACGGAGAATTGGTCGATCCATTCCCGGATCTGCGATTTGTAGTAGAAGACCTCACGGCTGAAGAGCCCGTTCTCGCCCGAGGGGATAAGCGGCGCTACCTGTCCGGGCGTACCCGAGAGCACCATCGAGAGGAAGGTGGAGTCGCATTCCCGGTATTCGTTATCGGTCCGTCGGTTGAACGAGAGCCCGGCATGGTCGAAAGCGTTACGGAGCGTATCGCTCCAATGCCCGTAATCACCCCCGATAGCGGTGGTGATGGTATCCGCCTCGGTCTCGAAAATGATACCGGTGCCGTCCGAATCGATGATATTTTGCAAGATACCCGTCCCGGTATTGTTGCCGGAGATGATAAACATACTGTTTTTAGGCATCTGGGGCATCTCCATCTTGGCTTTCTCCTTGCCTAAGGCATGATAGGCCGCCAAATCTTGGCGGTACTGTTTCATCGCTAGGTCCACTTGTTGGCGGATCTCCCGGTGGATAGGCTCGATAAACTTACGCAGCCACGCCATGATGCCCTTACCCGATGCGGGCGGAGCGATCACGAAGAGCTGGATACAGGGATAGATCCAATGCATCCCATAGAGGCAACGCACCGTCTTGCCCAAGGTGGCGCCTAGGGCGGTGAGAGCCGTGAGCAAAAGGATATCCCGCTGCTCGGCATTATCGGCGAAACCGAGGATGTCCCGTAGCAACGAGGGCCATGGATAGCCGGGTACCAGCCGTGGCAGGGAGGTGTAAGGCTCGCTGCCGATGTGGAGTGGGGCGTCGTTTGCCTCGGTTTCCCGATCGCTGGTCTCGTGGGCTTGATCTACCGTATCGGCTGTATTATATGTACTCACACGTGTGTGTGAGGAAAAGGGTTTCGTGAAACCTTGAAACTTGAAACCTATTTCCACGCCCGCCAGCTTGGCCAAGTGGAAAGCGGTGCCCAGATGGACATTCTGGTTTCCGGTGCGCAAGGCACTGGAGAAAAGCTTGTTGGCGTGTAGGGCGTTGAACTTGGGCGATGGCTCGCAGAGACTGATGAAGTCGCTACGTCCTGCCTCCCCGCAATCGGTGGCGATGGCGAAAGCCAATTGTACATACTCGGCGTAAGTGGGGGCGATGTCGGCATACAGGAGCTGTATGTAACTCATGGCCCATCGAACGGTCTCGTCTCCGGGTATGAAAAGTTTCACTCCCAGTCCTCCGGGGCTGACAAAGGCGAGGCGGGTCCCGAGATAGGGGTCCTCGAAGAGGTGGTTCCGGAGCTGTTCGGCCTCTTCGAGAGAGGCGAGATGGTCGATATCGACCACTACCAACCCCGAGGCGGAGATGAGAGCGTCGCTCTTACGACGGGAAAAAACGCCGTGGGGCGTTACGAACGGCAGTTGTCGCTGTTTGAGTTGGCGGTATTCCGCTATCCGGCCTTCCCGGATGAAGGCGCGTAATTCGTTGGTAACCGTTTCGAGAGATTTATCCTCGGTGATCCATCGGTACACTTCCCGTAGTGTACAGTTCCCGGTAGGAAGCGTGTTGGTGATGGGAGGAAGAAAGTAAGACATTTGTTGGTCCATATCAATAGGATTTCAGATTAATTTTCTAAAGCTATTGCTAATAATTGATTCTGCGTTTCAGCCTATAGGCTGAAATATCGGATGATTGTTTAATAAAAATTAGCATAGTATGAAGGAAAATTTAGATTTGAACCAGATTTTATTTGATGAGTTAGTGGAATTTCCACGTAAGCGGTTAGGAATCTCCATCCGTGAGTTTTGTGCGGAGGCCCACGTAGGCACCGCCACCTACAGCAAAGCGAAAAAAAAAGAGTATCAATCCCCAGAGTCTGACCCGCTTGGTACAAGAACTATGCGTAGAGATGGATGAACCGGAGTTCATGGGGTATGGGGCCGGGGCGCTCAAGGAGGTGTATAGGGCGATGAGGCGTGGAATAGAAAAATAGAGGGTTGAAAATTGATCGTTTAGGGAAATAACGTTATATTTGTCTTGACGAACCAATAAACAGAGACGAAGATGGAAGGGCGGCGATTATATCCGATAGGGATACAGACATTCTCCAAATTGAGAGAGGGGAATTATGTGTATGTAGATAAGACGGAATTGGTCTACCGAATGACACACGGCGCGTCTGGTTATATATTCTTGAGCCGTCCCCGCCGCTTCGGGAAGTCGTTGCTTACTTCTACGCTCCATAGTTATTTCGAGGGGCGAAAGGAATTGTTCGAGGGTTTGGCTATCGAGTGTCTGGAGAAGGAGTGGACAAGCTATCCGGTGCTTCATTTCGACATGAGCACGGCGAAGCATATGGACAAGGATCGGCTTCTGAGTGAGCTGGAGAGGAAATTGTATGGTTACGAGCAGATATACGGACGTGATGAGAGCGCTATTTATACGAATCAACGTCTGGAAAGTCTCATCAAACGTGCCTACGCCCAGACCGGTCAAAAGGTGGTTGTCTTGATCGACGAGTACGACGCTCCCTTGCTGGACGTGGTGCATGAGGAGAAGGAGCTGCCGAGGCTTCGCGACGTGATGCGTAACTTCTATAGTCCGCTGAAAGCCTGCGATCCTTATTTGCGTTTCGTATTCTTGACAGGTATCACGAAGTTCTCTCAATTGAGCATCTTCAGCGAGTTGAACAATATCAAGAATATCAGCATGCTCCCGGAGTACGCCGCCCTCTGTGGCATCACGGAGGAGGAGATGCGTGAGCATATGGGTGAGGGTATCGGTCGTTTGGCCGACAACCTCGGCGTTTCTCCGGAGGGTGCCTTGGGTGCCTTGAAATCGAATTATGACGGTTACCATTTCACGTGGCCGTCGCCCGATATATACAACCCGTTCAGCCTGTTGAACGCCTTGGCCGACAGTAAACTAAATTCCTATTGGTTCGGTAGCGGTACGCCCACCTATTTGATCGAGATGCTGAACAAGTATCACGTGAAACCCCAGCAAATAGGCGCACGCAAGGTTTTGGCAGAGTCGTTTGACGCACCCACGGAACGGATGGTCGATATTACGCCATTGCTCTATCAGAGCGGTTACATCACGATAAAGGACTATTCCTCGCTCACGAATTTGTACACGCTTGACATCCCCAATAAAGAGGTTCGTATGGGATTGATGAAAAGCTTATTGCCCAATTATTTGCATCAATACACAGCGGATGGACTTACTACGGTAGCCCTTCTTTTCGAGGCGATCTCTGGAGAGCGGATGGACGATGCCCTGCGTTTATTGCAGACCTTCCTGTCCACCATCCCCCAATGTGACAATACGGATTACGAGGGCCATTACCAGTCCTTGCTTTACACGATCTTCAGCCTGCTAGGAATGTATGTGGACGTGGAAGTCCGTACCCCGAAAGGCCGTGTGGATATGGTGATGCGCACATCGACAACACTCTATGTCGTGGAATTGAAGTTAAACAGGACCGCAGATATAGCCCTTGAGCAAATCAATTTGCGCAATTACCCGGAGCGCTTCGCCCTTTGTGGGTTGCCGATCGTAAAGGTTGGGATTAATTTTGATAGTGAGCGGCATACGTTGGGGGATTGGGTTATTGAGGGTTCTATGTCTTGTTGAAAGTTACAGGTTACTCTAGTCTGATAAAGATGTTTTATCTTCGTGCGGAAGATGTATCATCTTGTTGATGTAAGGTGTATCATCTTATCGTTGTAAGATGTATTATCTTTCAGAGGTATCAGGCTTACGGAAACGAAGGGACTCCTAATCGAATTGCGTACCTGTTGGACAGAGGACAGTCAAAGAATTCAGAATTTAGAAGTCAGTATTATACAGAAGCCCTTAATTATCTGAATTGATTCTGGAAAGAGATATTTGCTTTCTTTATAGCCTTTTTAATCACAATCAAATCGTATGAATGTTCCCAAAATCGACATAATTGTACCAGTGTATAATGTCGAACCATATTTGAGAAAATGTGTTGATTCTTTATTGAATCAAACTTATGATGATTATATAATCTCTTTGGTAGATGATGGTTCTCCTGATGAGTGTCCTGTCATCTGTGATGAATATGCAATCAACTATCCGGAAAAAATCAGGGTTTATCATAAGCAGAATGGAGGATTATCAGATGCGAGGAATTATGCGGTAGAAAGATCAAAATCGGAGTTTGTGATTTTTGTGGATTCCGATGATTGGGTATCGGAGCGTTTTATTCAGAATCTAGTTGAAGGACTCACCTCTAGTGAAATTGATATGGTGGTTTCTCCATATTACAGAGCAACAGAAACTTCGGAAGGATTTTCTATATATTTTAATATGTCAACAAAAGCTCCTTGCGCAATGGAAATGGAAGAGGCTTTAGTGGAGTTGTGTAAAGAAAAATATTATGGAAATCATGCATGGTCTAAACTTTTTCGTTTAGGTTTACTTAAGGCGTATCCTTATCCAAAGGGTAAATATTATGAGGATTCTTATACTACATATAAACATATAGCTCATTCAAGGTTGGTGTCGTATGTTTCTACTCCTGGATATTATTATCTTCAACGTAAGGGGAGTATCGTACGTTCTGAATTTCAGAGAAAGCATCTTGATGTTATTTATGCAACCCAAGAAATGGTAAAGTATATGATTGACAATCATTTTTCTCGGAAAACTGTTTCGTTTGGGGTTTATAAATTATTAAGAAATGCCCATGCTACATTTATTCATGCTAAGAGAGAGCAAGATTTTGATATAATTTATGATGAGATATTTTTGATTTTGAATCAATATAAGGAGTATTTTCCTATTATTAATCAATCGTTGAAAGAAGCGATGATTCATAAACTGATGATGTCTTGTCGTTTATTGTATCATTTTATGATTCTTTATAAAAAAGAATGACCATTATTAATGGTTTGATTGTAATTGATTGATTTTGAGTTATATTTGATTATATGGTAAGATTAAAGCAATATATAGGGTTTGGACTGTATTTGACATTGAACATGTTTTTTATATTGTTTTTTTTGATAGTTCAATCTGACTTTATAATAAGTGGTCTTTTTTTGGTGTGGGCAAATATAACTGTGTATGCTGTAAGAGACTTGAAATCAAAAGGTATGCTGTTTGCCTTTTGTGTGGCTTTTTTTTCGTTTCTTATGGGTAGGCATTTGTTATCTTATTATTTTAATTATGAAGTAGAGGTCTTTTCTGAGGAGATTAATACACATGCGGAATTATGTATATTGCTGAGCTTATTGACTGTTTTTTTTTCTTATATATTTTTTTATGTGCGTAATAGGAGAAAGAATAAACAGAGTCATGCTGAATATGTTTTACCTGATAGATATATAAAAATTATACGCAAATATTCTCTTAGAATATTTTGGGTTGCTTTTGTATTCTCTGTGATATATGCGATTTTTATTGTAGTTTTGGTACATACGATAGGCTATTTGGCTAGCTATACGGTCGAAGGAAAGGAGATGATGAGAGGCAATTATTTATTGTTGACACTCAATAGGATAGAACAGGCTCTTCCTGTTGCTTTTTGTTGTTATCTAGCGACATTTCCTGAAAGAAAGTCGTGTAATAAAATCTGTATGTTCTATTTTTTATACTTGGCTCTTACGTTGTTGGGAGGGCAAAGAGGCCCATTCATATTGGGAACCCTATTTTTGATGATATATTATTTTTACCGGAATAAGAGAGAAGGTGAAATATGGATAAAGAAAAGTTGGATAAGGATGGGGTTGATAGCATTTCCTTTTTTACTTGTCGGATTAGGGATTTTTTCTAAAATACGAACTGGAGATAAGATCGAATTTAGTAATGTGGGTGATTCTATTGTGGATTTTGTGTATAATAACGGAGTAAGTGTTAATGTAATAAAAAGATCTTATGAGTTAGATTCTCGCTTAAGATCAGATCGATTTTATTCATTACATTTTCTTCATGATGGTGTATTTGGATTAGTTTTTGGTTCTGATGGCGCAGGTAATAATGCGGATAAGGCTACCGAGGGTTATCACCTTGCTCATGCGCTTCCATACTTAATGTTCCGTGATAAATATCTTGAAGGGGCAGGAACAGGTACAAGCTATATAGCAGAGTTGTATCATGATTTTGGTTATATTGGAATAGTGCTTGGAAATGTGATTTATGGATTTCTGTTGGCCTCATTAGCTAAGTTAGATAAAAATAAACCCTTTAATACATCGGTTAAACTTTTGATTATAACTCGGCTTCTTTGGGCACCACGTGGAGGATTTACTGAATTTATTACGATATTATCTCTTCCTGCTACAATTTTTATATATGTCGCTGTTTTTTTGGGTGCATTTTTAGTGTTTAGTATTCCACGGAGACGTTATACTAAATTGGGTGTTGGATAAAAATAATTTTTAATTTTAATAGTTGTGAATGTTTCTGAAAACAACAGGCGTATTGCTCGTAATACGTTACTACTTTATGGAAGGAAAGCTGTAACCATGTTGATTGCGCTATATTCATCAAGAGTATTGCTGCAATATTTGGGAATTGATGATTTTGGTTTATACGGACTTATTGGTAGTATAATTGCTGTTTTTACGTCACTCAAATCAACATTCGCCGCATCTGTTCAGAGATTTCTAAATGTAAATAAGGAAGAGAGTATCACAAGGAAAAATGAAATCTTCTGCATGGGGATGATCATTCATGTGTTAATTGCGGTTGTCTTTATTCTATTAGCAGAGATTGGAGGTGCGATATTGCTCCCTAATCTTAATTTGAATACTGAAAAACTAATAGTTGCAGGATGTATACTTCGTTTTACTATCTTGTCGGCAGCAGTTTCTATAATTACAGTTCCTTTTGATGCACTTGCTATGGCAAATGAGAAATTTGATGCCTTGGCAGTTATTTCTATTATAGATTCTGTTTTGCGTCTTTGTGTGATATTTATTTTGTCATTTAGTCCGATTCAGAGGGTCGTTTTTTATGCAATATTACTTTTATGTGTAACTATTGTACATATTCTTATGATAGGGGGGTATTGTTATAAAACTTTTAAGGATACAGTGAAATTTCATTTTGTAATGGATAGAGTTTTATTTAAGCGAATGACCTCTTTCGCAGGATGGAATTTTTTTGGTAATTTAGGATACTATCTAACAAGTGAAGGTGTGAATTTTATTCTTAATATATTTGGTGGAATAGTCGCTAATGCTTCACGTACAATCTCTTATCAAGTGAAAAACGCATTACAGACTTTGGTGAATGATATAACTGTTGCTTTTCAGCCTCAGAGTATGATGGCTTTTTCAACAGATAAACAACGTTTTTATAATCTTCAATTTTTAGCGACAAAAGCAAGATTTGCTATATGCATAGTTTTGGGGTTCCCTTTATTTTTATTCATTCCTGAGATTTTGCAAGTTTGGTTGGGAAAACAACCGGAAGGAGCAGCGACCTTTATAAGATGTATTCTATTGTTTGTGGTCATACGTTGTTGGCATGATGCTATTGATACAACCTTTAAATCGGCTGCACGTATGCGAAATTATCAAATATGTGAAATGTCTATTATGCTATTTAACTTACCTGTATCTTGGCTTATGCTTCATTTGAAATTGCCTCTGTATAGTGTGTTTATAACAATGTCGGTTATTGAATTTGTAAATCTGATAGCAATAATGGTATTGGCATATAAAGAGTTGGGTTTTATGATAGGGGATTATATTAAGAAAGTAATTGTACCTTCGGTATTTATAATTTGTATCATGGGTATAATATTTCTAAGTTATTCTTTTTTTGATATACGCCTTTATGGGTGGACAGAGATGTTGCTTTTTTTAATAGTTACATTTATTGTTGCGATTGGTTTGATTTTTATGATCTTGTTTTCTCAGATTGAACGAGAGAAGTTAATAACTATAATGAAGCGTATATAATATTACTTTGGATGAAAAGTGAATTTGTTATGACTAATATGAAAAATCTAGCAAACTTTTAAATTATAGAGCTTTGATTGTTTCTATAGGTGATTGAAGTGAGGGTTAACCTAGTTGAAATATTAGTTTTTTTACAGTAATTCAAAATGTTTGTTTTAATTATTTCCCGAGGATTTCCGTCTTTACAAGATGTAATGATCGGAAATTTTGAGGCAGATCAAGCAAGAGCATTGTATGCTTTAGGACATAAGGTTGTCGTATTGAGTATAGACAGACGCCTTAAAGCTCATGATAGACATATTGGTTTTAATCATAGAGTTATTGATGGAATAGATGTGTACAATTTCTATATGTTTCCAATGCCGATAAAGACTATGTATAAATTGGGTTATTTTTATATAGTCCAAATGGTAAGATTTTTGTATAGGATTATTCTACGTAATCATGGTAGGCCTGATATTATACATGCGCATTATCTATATACCATGCCTATAGCTTTGAAATTGAAAGATTTATTTAATGTACCGTGTGTGGGAACTGAGCATTGGAGCTTTTTAGGAAAAAGCGTTATGCCGGTTTTTGTTAGATTTTATGCAGAAAGGATATACCACCGATTGGATGCGCTTATTACCGTTTCAAATAGTCTGGGAATGAATATTCGTAAACAATTTGGGGTAAAGAGTTGTGTCATCCCGAATATGTTGGATGTATCAAAATTTAATATCAACGCTCAAAGTAAATTTAATAGGGGCAAAGCAAATTTTTCTTTTATATCTGTTGGTGCACTTGTTGATGGAAAGTGCTTTGATTTATTGCTTAAGGCATTTTCTAGGTTGAAGTTTGAAAATAAATATTTGACTATTGTTGGCGATGGACCTAAAAAGCATTATTTGAAAAATTTGATTATAGAATTAGGTATTGAAAAATGTGTGGAATTTACCGGGAAATTGAGTAGGGAAGAAATGTTGCCTAAGCTATCTTATTCAAATGTTTTTGTTTTACCGTCAAATTCTGAAACATTTGGGGTCGTTTATATTGAAGCTATGGCTTTAGGATTACCTGTTATTGCTACTAAGTGCGGTGGCCCTGAAGATTTTGTTGATTCTTCTAATGGTTTATTAATTGAACGGAATAGTGAAGAACGATTGGTTGATGCTATGGAATATATGTACAAACATTATAATGAGTATAAGCGGGAATCTATAAGTGGAAGTGTGATAAATAGATATTCTCCTAGTAAAATCGCTAGACAGATTGAGCTTTTATACATGGAATGTCTGGGTAAGTGATATTTTACAAGATTATATGTGCCTTGATACTTTTTGTATAAGTGCTATAATACCTATATTTATTGTTATAATAGATGAAAAAAATAATGATTTTAGGAGCAAGCATCCTCCAGCTTCCTGCAATTAAAAAGGCGAAGGAAATGGGATTGGATGTGATTGCTGTAGACATGGATCCGGATGCTGTCGGGTTTAAAGAAGAAGGGATAACGAAATTGCAGATTAGTACGATAGATACTCCCCGAATTGTAGAGGCTGCTCGTGCTTATCAAATAGATGGGATAATGACGCTTGCTTCCGATATGCCTATGCAAGCGGTTGCTACGGTGTGTGAAGAGTTGGGATTAATAGGTATTACCCCTCAAACTGCTCTTAATGCGACAAATAAGGCGGAAATGCGTATGTGTTTTAAAGCGCATGATGTTCCTATCCCTGAGTTTTATATAGTTAGTGAGCTTGATGAATTTATGGAGGCGACTAAGCATTTTACGACTAAATTTATAATAAAGCCTGCTGATAATTCGGGGAATCGTGGGGTGAAACTTATAACAGATATAGCGGATGAAAAGGTCTTGATCCAAGCTTTTAATTATAGTAAGAAGTATAGCAGGGATGGACGAGTTCTACTTGAGGAGTACATGGAAGGCGATGAGTTTAGCGTAGAGACAATGAGTGTTGATGGTGTATGCCATGTGATTCAAGTTACGGATAAGTTGACTTCTGGTGCGCCCTATTTTGTGGAAATGGGACATACGCAACCCTCCATGTTCGCAGAAGATATTAAGATGAGGATAGCGGAAGTCGCAAAAGCAGGGATTAAAGCATTAGGTATCGATCATGGTCCTTCGCATACGGAAATAAAACTTACGTCTACTGGGCCTAAGATAGTCGAGATAGGAGCAAGATTGGGGGGAGACTGTATTACGACTCATCTTGTCCCATTATCAACAGGTATTAATATGGTAGAGGCTAATATACGTATAGCTTTAGGAGAATATACTGATTTGAAAAGTAGATTTAATAGAGGTGCAGCAATTCGTTTTATCCAATCTTCAGTGGGAGTTATTAAATCAATAAAAGGTATAGATGCTGTGAAAAAAGATTCGAATGTTATAGAATTTGTATTATTGAAAAGAGTAGGTGATAAAATTTCAGAAATACGTAATAGTTTGGATCGTATAGGCTACGTTATAACACAAGGAAATACTCGTGAAGAAGCTGTAAGATTCTGTGAACAAGCTGTCGAAAAGATTCAATTCGAAATGGAGTAAATCATGTATAAGAATTTCTTTAAACGTTTATTTGATATTATAGGTGCGCTTTCGGCTATACCATTTGTCCTTCTTATAAGTTTGTTTGTTGGTTTGGCTATTTATATAGAAGATAGGGGAGATATATTTTATCTTGCTTCCCGGCGCGGTCGTTATGGAGAGATATTTAAGATGTTTAAGTTTCGTTCGATGAAAATGAATGCTCCGGATATCCGTAACTCAGATAATTCCACCTATAATTCACCTGATGATCCGAGGATTACTAAAGTGGGTAGATTTATCCGTAAAACGTCTATTGATGAATTACCTCAGTTTTTTAATGTCTTGATTGGAGACATGAGTTTTATCGGACCAAGGCCTGTGACTACGGATCGACCGCTGGAGGAGTATGATGAGAAGCGAAAGATACGGCTGGAGGTACGTCCTGGAATTACAGGTTATTCGCAAGCTTATTTCCGAAATTCCATTTCTAATGAGGAAAAATTGGAGAAGGATGCGTTCTATGCTCGAAATGTGACTTTTGGGGGTGATCTTAAAATCATTTTTGCGACAGTTAATACAGTCGTTTTCCGTAAAAACATATATAATAAGAAGAATCGATAATGAATGTGAAAGGTAAACGCTTGCTTATATTAGGAGCTGGGCGTGGGCAAATAGGGCTGTATAAGGCGGCTCGTGAAATGGGGGTGGTAAGTATTGCGGGAACGATGCCGGACAATGGTCCCCCTTGCATACCCTTGGCTGATGAGGTGTGCTATATGAATATCCTTGATCCGGATGAGGTGGAGAGTAAAACAGCTGATTTACGATTTGACGGCGTGGCAACTTGTTGCTTGGATCGTGGCTTGAAAGCTCTTGGACGGTTATGTGATACATGTGCATTACCTGGATATTCGGAGGAAGTAGCGGAGCTTTGTAATGATAAATCAAAAATGAAACTTCGATTCAGTGAGTATGGTGTAAATACGGCCCCATTTAAACAAATATATACGGATGAGGCGTTATTAGACGCTATAGATAAGGTTGGTGGATATCCTGTGATTATTAAGGCTACGGATTTAGCGGGTAGTCAAGGTATTTATAAAGCCGTTAATAAAGAAGAGGCTTTTGATGGATTTTGTAAAGCGATGAGTGCTACTCGGGTTGACTATGTGCTTGTGGAGAAATTCTTGCAGGGACGTGAGTTTGGGGCACAGGCATTTATCTCTAATGGTGAAATCCTTTTTGTTATGCCTCATGGTGATATACTTTATCAGGCAGATACGGCAGTTCCTGTAGGACATTATGTCCCTTATGAATGTTCGGATATACTTCGTGAAAAAATAAGGAAAGAAGCCGAAATGGCTATCAAAGCTATGGGACTTAATAATTGCGCTGTTAATATCGATTTTATAGAAGAAAATGGTGTAATATATGTGTTGGAATTAACGGGTCGTATCGGAGCCAATTGTTTGCCTGAACTTGTAAGTATTCATTATGGCTTAAATTATTACCAGATGGTGATTGCAGCAGCGCTGGGCATTGATCCAAAAGAAATATGGAATGGACGTAAAGAAGGTGAGGCGGGTTTGTCAAGAATGATAATTTCTCCAGAAAGAGACGGTATTTTAGAAGACATGCGATATGTAGGTGAAAGGGACTCTTTTATTTATGATTTGACATTCTTTGTGCGTCCCGGTTCTGAGGTGAAAAGATTTGCCAATTCAAGTCATTGTTTGGCTCAAATAGTAGTGAAAGGGCAGGATTTAAAAGAATGTGAAGAGCGAATGGAAGCGGTTGTTTCTAAAATTGATATGAAGTTAAAATGAGGATCTCATTTCTCTGTGAGATACGAAAAATAGAAGATTAAAATTATTTCTTATGAAGAAAGTTCCTTTTTCTCCTCCTGATATAACTGAGAGTGAGGTTAATCTAGTATCAGAGGCTCTTCGTTCCGGTTGGATCACCACGGGGCCTAAAACAAAAGAATTTGAGAGATTAATTGCCATGTGCTGTCAGACGGAGCAAGCTGTATGCTTGAATTCGGCTACGGCTTGTATGGAGTTGATATTGCGTGTTTTGGACGTTGGGCCAGGAGACGAGGTGATTACTTCCGCTTATACGTATACCGCTACCGCAAGCGTAACTTGTCATGTAGGGGCAAAGGTTGTCATGGTAGATACCGCTCCTGATTCGTTTGAGATGGATTATGATAAGTTGGCAGATGCGATCACGGAGAAGACAAAGGTGGTTCTGCCTGTTGATCTTGCCGGTGTGGTTTGTGATTATGATAAGATATTCGCTGCCGTAGAGAGCAAGAAACATTTGTTTTCGCCAGCGAACGATATCCAGAAGGCGTACGGTCGGGTTATCGTACTTGCGGATGCCGCTCATGCTTTTGGTGCCAAATGGCATGGAAAGATGTGTGGTGAGATCGCTGATTTTACTTCGTTTTCCTTCCATGCCGTGAAAAACCTTACGACAGCAGAGGGAGGTGCGTTGACTTGGAGAAATCATGATGGGGTTGACAACGAGTCTCTTTATAAACAGTTTCAATTGCTTTCCCTTCATGGGCAGAACAAGGACGCGCTTGCTAAAACGAGGTTGGGGGCATGGGAGTATGATATTGTCGCTCCGTATTATAAGTGTAATATGACGGATGTGATGGCGGGTATTGGTCTTGCGCAGTTGAAGCGTTATCCGGAAATGCTGTATCGTCGTCGTCAGATTATTGAGAGGTATAATGAAGGACTGAAGGGGCGCAATGTGCAGGTCTTGGATCATTTTGGTGATGACCATTCTTCGAGTGGGCATTTGTATCTTGTACGTTTGCTTGGTGAGGATGTGGAATATCGAAATGCTGTGATAGAACGGATGGCTGAACGTGGGATCGCTTGTAACGTACATTATAAACCTTTACCGATGATGACAGCCTATAAAAATTTAGGTTTTGATATCGTAGATTATCCGAATGCTTACAACCAATACCATAACGAGATTACTCTTCCTTTGCATACCAGTCTTACGAATGAGGACGTAGAGTATGTGATCTCTAATTTTGTTGATATTATTACCCAATAAAATAATCAATCGATTTGAAACGTTTTTTTGATGTTGTAGCCAGCGGGATAGGACTTATCTTGCTTAGTCCTCTATTTATCATTTTGACAATTTGGATTAAGTGTGATTCTACCGGATCAGTTTTTTATAGGCAAATTCGTGTAGGACGTAACAATCGAGATTTTCAGTTGCTTAAATTTCGAAGTATGCGTGTAGGTTCTGATAAGAAGGGACTTATTACCGTAGGAGGGCGTGATCCACGGATTACACGGTCTGGTTATTATATCCGTAAGTATAAATTGGATGAGTTTCCTCAATTGATCAATGTACTCAAAGGGGATATGAGTTTGGTAGGTCCTCGGCCCGAGGTACGTAAGTATGTTGATCTGTACACGGCTGAACAACGGCGTGTGTTGGCAGTTAGACCGGGTATTACAGATTATGCGTCTATAGTGTATATGGATGAAAATAGATTACTTGGACAATCCTCAAATCCCGACAAAACTTATGTTGAGGATATTATGCCGGCGAAAATTAAACTTAATATGAGATATATTAATCATCCTACATTGTTTGAGTACTTTAAGCTGATATTTCTTACGATTTTTAAAATAGCTAGATAAAAAAGATCGATTTTGTTTTTATGTGAAATGTTATCGGGAGAGTTGGTGTAAGAACCGGCTCTCCCTTTTTTTATTTCTATCGAACGCTTGCGTTTAAAAGGCGATCGCCACCTCCGCACCGATCTGGAAGGGCTTACCCAGTTGGATAAACGGATTCCCGAATGACTCGAAATAAAATGCCGAGTAATGGGTGTTCGTTATATTACGGCTCCATAGATTTACGTTGACGATACCTTTGCGTACGCCTACCTTTGCGTTCACCGTTCCGTAGAATTTCTGGTAGATGTCGTTTCGCTCGGTCCAGAAGATCTTTCCGACACCGCTGAATTGGGCGGAGGCGGAGAATTGGTCTATCCATGCGTTACGGAACAGGCGGGTGTATTGCAGTCCTACGTTGAAGGTATGACGTGGGGTATATGGGATGAAGTTGTTCTTGAAATCCTCTTTCCCATTGTTGTAATCCCGGAACGTAGCATGGGTGAAACCGTAATTAACGTCGGCGGTTAGCCCATCGATGATGCGGGCACGCAAGGAGGCCTCTATACCGTAGCTTTTGGCTTTCCCGGCGTTGGTGAGGATACGGCCGTTGCCGCTGTTCACGAATTTGGTCAACTGCACGTCTTGAATGTCCATATAGAAACCTGTTAATTCTGCGCTTAGGCGTTGGAATAGCAACTCGCTACGGATACCGATCTCGTAGTTCCAGCTTTTCTCCGGTTTGTAGGCGGCTACTTCCTCGATGGGGGTAGGTTCTTTGACCTCGATCGGCATCATGTCCTTGAAAGCGCTCATCATATCGTATTGCATCTGGCTTTGCATCACGTCTGCCGACATTTGTACGTTGTAGCCCCCGGTCTTATAACCTTTCGCTACCGATACGTAAGTGAACGTGTTTGGTGAGCATTCGTACTTTAAAGATATTTTCGGAAGTACTTGCCAGAAGTCTTGGGAGACACTGGCGTCCATCACGGTGGTTGGGATCGGGAAAAGTTTCTCTATGTCGATAACCGGTCCGTTTTCTACGAAGCCGAACCCCATTCTCATCTTAGCCTCAGAATTGTAATCCATCTTTTGCTTCTCGTAATCCAAGCGGATACCGGCGGTAATTGACAGACCTTCCGTGAACAGATTGTTATAAGTGGATTGGTGATACAATGCAAGACCGTAAGAAGGGGTGTCGAAAGAACCCGGAATATAAAGATGATCGTCCAGTATTTTTAGATAGGGCATCTTAGGGTGATCTTTCTTCAATTGATCGAATACGGGCTGGAGAACGGTCTTAATTCCGTCTTCCTTGAAATCGACCGGGCCGTCCGTATGTAGATCATCGTAGAAACCGTAGAGTCCGAAGGACCATTGGTAATTATTCCTCGTGTTGCTCTTGATCGCCAATTCCTCGCTGAAAGCGTTTTGCTTTTGCTTTTGGTTGAGGGTAAAGATCGAGAGAGGGGAGAAGTCTTGATCCATCTTCATGTCATCCTTGAAATATTGATGACCGGTGGTGCTGCTCAGTATCACGTGCTCATTCCGGTATTCGAGGGACAGGTTATTGGCGATGACCGTCCGTTTATAAGAGCTGGGATCGTTGATATTGATAGGATTTACATACTTGTGATCGGTATTTCCGGTTCCGATGAACATACCATATGGAAACGCTCCTTGATCCGTATAATCTACGGAAAGGGAGTAGGAGGTACGGAAGTTTGGATTGAAGCGACCTTCTAACTTGAATCGGCCGCCTACATTGTCTTCCTTATCGATCTTTTTCCCATCGTAGGCATTGGTGTAGAAGCCGTCGCTATGGTCATAGTAAGCGGCAGCGGTGAATCCGATGGTCTCGCTCAACTTAGCATAATGAGAGGCCTTGACTTTATATTGCCCGTAGCTTCCGGCCGATAGGGAGAGTTTCTTTCCTTGGTAATCGAACGGGGAGATGGTATAGATATTTACGATGCCCCCCATGGCGTTACGACCATACAAGGTTCCTTGCGGCCCTCGTAATACCTCGATGCGTTGGATATCGGTCAGCTCGAAATCGAAGGTGCTTTTATCCAGATAAGGCACGTTGTCTACATATAAGCCCACGGATTGTCCGCTACTTCTGGCTCCGATACCGCGGATATAGATGGCCGAGGTTAGTTTTGCCCCATAATCCGGCATGTATAGATTCGGGACGAAAGAACTTATATCCTTTAATGCGTCGATCTGCCTGCCGGAGATCATTTGCGGGGAAAGGATTGATACGGAACCGGGTAACGTACGGAGGTTATTTGTCTCCTTCGTGGATGAGGTCACGATTACCTCACCCATGTTATAGGTTTTTATCGTGTCGTTCTCGTTAGCCTTGATATTCTCGGCGTATACATTTTGCAGCCCCAACGCACCTAGGGCGATGATACCTAAGTAGTGTCTCTTCATCGAATTTCTTTTGTTAGTATATTTTTTCAATCGCGAAGAAACGGTAAAGAAACAGGATGGTCAATCACTAGATGTAGTGATTTTGAAAGCTGGTTTGTTGGCTTCGCTATAGTTCGATATCGTCACCTGAGATGATCCCGTTCATGATGGCGTAGAAGGTGAGGCCGGAAACGGTCTTGATGCCCAGCTTGGCGGTGATGTTCTTACGATGGGTGAGGACGGTGTTCAAGCTGATGTTCAGCTTATCGGCGATCTCTTTATTCGTGATGCCTTTTACGATCAGTTGAAGTACGTCTACCTCACGGCTGGATAGGTCCTTGTTGTTTTCGGTAGTGGTGTTGCCGGAGCTGTCGCTCGTAAATAATTGTTGCAATTGCTCGATAATGGTCTCTTGGGAGGAACGTAACGTGATACGGTTCGTAGACGAGAGCGCCCCGTGTTCTTCGGTGCTGTCGATGAGGAGGGCGGTCTTGTTTCTTCTCGGGAGGAAGAAATCTGCGTTGAGCACAAGGGTATCTGAATCGGTGAAATAGTAATCGTAGGTGTCGCTTCCTGTGGAGGAAAGCATCTCGAAATTTGGAAAATAGCAAACCTCTACCGGGGGGAAGTAGTCGGTCAGCAAGCTTTGCAGCCCAATACTTCTTAGGGTATCAGACAGTATGATCGCTATTTGTTTGTTTCGATGCATTTCAGATCGTTAGATACATAATTTTTCCATGGCCGAGACCATGGGGGTAAGGATTCGATACCGGATCCGGTTGTGTTGTTTGATGTCTTTCTCCAGACTACAGACGGAGAAGAGGACGGCATAACATAAATTCTCGTCGTAATCTCCCGAAAGATGCTTGACCATGATACTTTTTAAGTCGGCTAAAAGGGCCTCGATGGTATCTTCCGTACGTTGCTCGGAGGTGATTTGCAATCCATCGATCGTTCGCGCCGGTTCTTTTCCCAGCTTTTTACTTAACGACATGCAGTAGGGGAACCATATCTTATCATCTTTCTCAATGCGGGCGATGAGTTCTTCCTTGAATGAGGAGAAGAAGCGTCCTATCAATCCAAGAGTAGGATTGCCGGGCGTACTCATCGAGATAAAGGAACCTAGATGGCGTTCTATATTGGGGAGCTGATAACGTAAATAGTATTGGTTCGTCTTTGTCAGGTAATCAATAATCTGCGATGTATGGAAAGTTTGTAACTTCTTCTCCGGAAAATACTCCTCGTTGAGGAAGGTATTGATCACTGTCAATAAAAAGTCCGTATCCAGCGAATGTTCTTCACAGAGCGTCTTCACCGATTTGTCGCCAAGCCCGAGACGAATCCCAAACCGGTTGATTACGGGAATGAGTGAGGGGTGTTCTTCCACCACCTCACTCAATTGCATATTTGGGTATACTAAAGGCATCTTATCAAGCTTGTTCCCATTGTTCACGTAATAACTTGACGGCGGCGGGGACTACCACGTTACGGTCTCCCTGACATCCGCACTCGAAACTTACGTAGTTGTTATAACCAATCATTTTCAATCCCTTGAAGCCATTGATATAGTTATCGGCATCTCCATCCTCACCCGGCATGCTGCGACGTTTGCGGCTGGCCACGTGTACGTGTTGGAGATACTCTCCACCGGAGATAAAGGCTCCCATATCAGAGGTCTCTTCCCATGTCATATGCCAGAAGTCGCCCATGCAACGTACACCCGGATTATTGATATCCCGGCATAAAGAGGCGGCGTCGGCTACTTGACGTAGATAAAAACACTCTTTTCGGTTCAAAGGTTCAAAGATGACGCTAGTCCCATGCTGGGCGGCGAAAGTTCCCATCTCGTTGAATTGCTCGCAAAGGAAATCCCGTGTCTCCATCGTATGAGGCAAGGCGGGGACTTGACCATTAAAGGCAGGAACGATAATCACGCCCGTAGAACCTAATTCACCGGCTGCGGCGATGATCTCTTTCATCGTATCCATGCATTCCTTGCGGATGGCTGGATCGGTAGAAAGAATAAAGCCTTTGAAGCCGGCGCAAATGGCACTCACTTTGATATTACGTCCGTTTAAGGCCTGCTTGATCTCGTTTACCCGGCTGGCTAATCCTCCGCCACCCGGCTCAAAACCTACAACGCCCAACTTCTCCATAAAATCAAGTTTCTCGTTCAAACTTTCACCCGGGGCGATTCCCTCTTGGAAAGAAAGCTTTAATTCAAGGTCCTTGCCGGGCTTGTCGCTCCCTTTTTCTCCTTTGGCAGTGTTTGCCGACTTGGAAGAGCAGGAGGCCAAGGCCGTACTTCCTACCGCTAAAGCAGCGCCGGATAAGGAGGTTCTTAAAAAGTTTCTTCTATTTAATGTCATAAACAGTCTGGATTATTTCTTGTCGATTGGTTTACCCGGAACAGGAACGACGAAGCCGCTCATATCCATCTTTCCTAAGTTCAAATCTTTCGGAGTGTAATCCAATGCTGAGGCAGTCATGGCATCCCAAGTGGTCTCGGCACCCGTGTAAGCGGACTCACGACCCATGATTGCGGCCATATTGGAGATAGCAGTCTCAGAAGCTTGCTCGATTTGTTTACCACCACGGATGCAGTTGATCCAGTTTACATGCTCTAATGTATACGGGTCAGTTTGCTTGAAGTTCGCTTTTTCGGCCTCACTATCATATTTCCAGATAACGTTTCCTGCCAAATCCTTGATCTCCATCGTGTCACTGCTCCATGATCCCTTGGTTCCTTGGATGAATTCGCTTACATTATTTGCACAACCATCTATCTGGCGGCACATACTATGCATATGGATACCATTTTCCATTGTGAAATCAACGCTGAAGTTATCATATTGGTCGCCAGTGATACGACGGTGGCGAGAACCGAAACCTACAGCCTTGACTGGTTTCAATCCGCTGAACCAAGTGAATACATCTATATTATGTACGTGTTGCTCTACGATATGGTCGCCGGAAAGCCATTTCCAGTTTACCCAGTCTTTGATCATATATTCGCAATCGTTCCATCCCGGTTGACGATCCCGATACCAAAGCATATTCTGATTCCAGTAAACCGTACCGCCCGTGATCTCACCGATCAATCCTTCCATGATCTTCTTGTAAGACTCGACATAACTGCGTTGGTGATGGCGTTGAGTACCGGTTACGACACATAAGTTCTTTGCCGCAGCTTGTTTTGCGGTAGCCATAATGGTACGGTAACCAACCGGATCAACACAGATAGGTTTCTCTAAGAAGGAATGTTTGCCCTTTTCTGTGGCGTATTGGAAATGAACTGGACGGAATACGGGAGGAGTGGCGACGATCACTACATCTACACCGCTATCAATCACTTGTTTGTATGCATCCAAGCCGACGAAACGTTTATCAGCCGGTACATCAATTCCTTTCTCATCTTTTAATTTCTTTGCCAAATCATCGACACGTTCTTGGAACGTATCGCCTAAAGCCACGATCGTAACGCCGTTCGCAGCGTTCAAGAAGTTAAAAGCGGCTCCGGAACCACGTCCGCCACAACCGATTACACCAGCTTTTAGTTCTTTTCCATCAGTCGCCAGATCTGGTAATTCGGGCACGTAATAAGTACCGGGTTCTTTCAAAGGCTTTATTGCGTTCGCACTTTCACCTCCACCACAAGAAGTTAATACACCAACTGTACTACCTGTTCCAATTGCTCCAAGCGCACCCGCTAGGGCTGAACTTTTCAGAAATGATCTTCTGCTAATGCTGTTCTCTTTTTTCATGATATTATTTTTTAGACACTATTTATTAGGTTCACATACAACACGGAAACCGATTCCTCTGATATCGGAGTACCACCAGATACTCTTCGGTTGTTGCGGATCGGTTTTTAACCAAGCTTCATGTTTGGTATAATCACGGGAAGCGCAGCGAAGATCTGCCGCATCGGAGGTGTAATTACCGCCTCTCACTACCCACTCAGTACCTTCGGTAACCAATGGATCTGTGGCGCTACTTCCGCTTTTAGCGTAAGCTTCAGGATCATACTTGTCGGCACAATATTCCATTACATTACCCAACATATTCTTTAAACCAAAGGGATTGGCTTTTACTAAATCCGGTTCTTGCGTCTTGTTTTTGCTGTTCTTGCTATAAATCACATAAGAACCTATACTATCAGTCTTTGCGTCGAAAAATTTACGCCAGAAGCCTTGATCGGAGAAATCTTTTGGATTGCCCGTAAAGAAATAAGGCGTTTCCGTGCCGCCACGTGCCGCATATTCCCATTCCGCCTCGGTCGGTAAACGATAAGTCTTTCCTGTTTTCTTGGATAACCATTGGCAGAAAGTCTCGGCCGCATAATGAGTCATTGTAATAGCCGGGCGATCTCCACCACCCCAGCCTTGATCCGGAAAACCGAACGGAGGTGTAGGACCGGAGATGGCATCGACATTCGGATTACTGTTATTTGCGTATACGGTCTCTGGAGGGGTACGGCCCTCACTCATCGTATTCCCATAGAAAGCCCAGTATTGATCCCAAGTCACCTCGACCTCAGCCATGAAAAACGGACTGACAGTTACGTTGTGTACAGGCGACTCATCTGCTTTATGAAATGCCTCTTTTTCCTCACTACCCATTTTGAATGAACCTCCGGGGATAGCAATCATCTTGAATGAGACCATTGTTCCGGGAATTTGTTCTACATAGTCGGTGAAAGAGGTAACTGTAGTTGGTTCCTTAAAAAACAAACTGGTATCCGAAGATGCCCCGGATGTATTTTGTCCTGGTATACCAACCATCTTGGAGTGATTGTAGTTCGGATTGTAATGTCCTGCATCCAAATGGCAACTAATACATTGTAGATCTAGCTTTTTCTCATTCTCATCATAATATAAATGTGCCGTTACACCATCATCGGTAATTCCTTCGGGGAATAAGTTCTGATGGCACTCCTTACAAGATTCATTGGGGATATATTTAACGGCGTGTTCCAACTCGGACTTAGTTTCCCAATTGAAATCCGCGCTGTCTTTAGTCAAGTATGACCAAACATCTTTCATACCCAATTTAGCCTTTGCGCTATAATGTTTCCAAGTATTTGTTTGGGGTGGGAGGTGACAAGCTACGCAATGTGTCTTAACGCCACTTCCATTATTTACATGCTTGGAAAGTTTCCAACTGTTTTCTACGTGAGGATGCACGTGGCACATCATACAAGATTCATCTGTCGAGAAATATACAGATGTTTTATAAAGGGCGATCATAATCCCAGCTCCCAAAAATAATCCGAGGCACAGGATAAACGCCTTACTTTTGAAAAAATACTTTTTCCTCTCAGACGAGTATCGATTTGAAAATTTGTTAGTTGTCATCTGTTTCTATGGTATACGATTTACACTAAGTCTCAATTAGATTTAAAATCGGCAATAAAAGTAGTATATTCCTTTATATATTGAAAGAAAAAATAGTCTCTTTAACGAAAAATGTTGTCTTATTTACGCTTTTTTATCGCAATGGGAAGAGAAGGAGAATAATAAAAAAGCGGCAACACATATTCATAGTGTTGCCGCTCATGCACGGAAGGAGAGGCTCGAACTCCCGACACCTGGTTTTGGAGACCAGTGCTCTACCGACTGAGCTACTTCCGTATTGCGGGTGCAAAAGTAGTTTAATAATTTGAATATGCAAGTAAAATATGAGAAAAAATAGTCTGCTTTTTAAAAAGGCATTTAGATTATATTTAGTATGTTTGCCAAATCAAAGAAAAAGGAGTGGGAGTTTTTGTGCGAGATATCAAAGGGTTGCTTGAATCTGTGTCGGTAGATAACAGGGGAGCTTTCGAACGTTTTTATAATTTATATTATGATCAGGTTTTTCGCTTCGCTTATTATTGTTTAGGCGAGAAGGAGGCATGCCGTGAAGTTGTGACAGATGTTTTTTTCTCGGTCTGGCAATCCCGGAAACGATTAAAGGATATTGATAATATAGATACCTATTTATATATTTCCGTACGTAACGAGTCTTTTCGTTTTCAAGCAAGGAATAAAGACTTGAATAGGGTTTCTTTAAATGAGTTGTTGCCATTAATGGAAGAGGAAGATGAGGGTTCTCCGGAGGAGCATTTGGAGTTAAAAGAGATGAGAGAGATGCTTGATAAAGCGATTGACGAACTTCCTGAGAAATGCCGTCTTGTGTTTTTGATGTCTCGTGAGGAGGGATTGAAAACGAAGGAGATCGCGGAAATATTATCGGTTCAAGAGAGTACGGTTCGTGTACAGATGAAGATCGCTATAGAAAAATTGGTAGCCCGGTTGAAGCCGAGCTTTCCAAATATTTCATTCTCTTTATTGCTGATGTTTATTTTTAATGTGATTTATAGATCTGCTTAAGCTTTCTATATGGGGATATTCCCTGTTAGAAGGAAAGATGATAGTTCTTTTATATCAGTAACGATTTTGTTTGCTCCGGCATTTGCTAATTCTTCTTCATCCCCGTAGCCGTAAAGGACTCCTATTGAATCTATGTTATTCGCTTTGGCCCCTTCTATATCATATTTACGATCACCGATCATGACTACGTCAGACCGTGTTTTTATATCGGTGCTGTCTAATACATATTGTATTACATCCGCTTTTTCGGAACGGCTTCCGTCGAATGTGCTTCCTCCAACAAATGTAAAATAAGATTCTAAGTGGAAATATTCTAGAATTTGTTGAGCGAAGGGTTGCGGCTTTGAGGTGGCTAAGTAGATTTTCATTTCGTTTTCGGTAAGCAAACGGAGTAATTCATCAATACCTTGATACAGGGTATTCTCGAAAATACCTTGTTTTGAAAAATATTCCCGGTATTTAGCAATGGCTACATCTGCTTGCTCATCTGTAAACTGATAGAAGTCCTTAAAGGATGTTTTTAATGGTGGCCCGATGAAAGGGCATAAAGATCGTAAATCTTCTACTTCTATATTGAAATAGGAGAGGGCGTACTTTACAGAACTGGTAATACCAATCATAGGATCGGTTAATGTACCGTCCAGATCGAACAATATATGTTGATACCTTTTGTTATTCATTAGATATTAATAGGATTGAAAAAAGAAAGGCAAGATCTCTTTCAAGATTCTTGCCTTTTTGATGAGTCGGGATGAGAAGACTCGAACTTCCGACCTCCACGTCCCGAACGTGGCGCGCTAGCCAACTGTGCTACATCCCGTTTTTTGTTTTGTTGTATCGTTGTCTCGATTACGGGTGCAAAGGTACACATTGTTTTTGAACCTGCAAGAGAAAAGTGGATTTTTTTGCAGGAAAAATAGATAATTTACTGTCCTGTGAATTTTTCTTTCAAAACATTTGCTGGATTAAAAATAATACCTACCTTTGCACCCGTAATCGAAACAACGATATACAAAACGACATGATGGTGCCATAGCTCAGTTGGTAGAGCAAAGGACTGAAAATCCTTGTGTCCCCGGTTCGATTCCTGGTGGCACCACTTTTAAAAGACTTCAATTTTGGTAAATCCCTGAAAATTAAACATTTCAGGGATTTTATTTTTCTCCTAATCCGCATATTTTTGGCAGAATTACGCACTTCCGTAGTGCTAAATCGTGGACAATTTTAGTCTCGAAAAAAATGTCCACGAATTGCATTATAAGTCGTTGATTGTCTTATCGTTTGATTCTAGCTATTCTGCACGATTCAGTAACTTTAAACATTAATTTTTAGAGTATGAAACGACAGACTTTCAACGTACTGTTCTTCATCCGCAAAACAAGAACAGTAAAATCAGGTGAAACACCTATCATGTTGCGGATAACTATTCAAGGTCAATTAGCTGAAATGCAGCTAAAACGAACCGTTAAGCCTGAACTTTGGTCGCAAGCCAAAGAACGGTGTACAGGCAAAGATTCTAAATCAGTAGAAGTAAACCGTTATTTGGAATCGATAAAATTACGCTTGTATGAGATTCATCGGACTTTAGAAGATGAAAACAAACTTATTAACCCAATGGAGATTAAGAGACGTTTTCTCGGACTGGATGAAAAGCATAAGATGTTCTTTGAAGTATTTCAAGAACATAACGACAAATGCAGGGAACTGATAGGCAAGGATTATGCAAAGGTCACTATCTCCCGTTTTGATACATGCTTGAAGTATTTTAAAGAAATGCTTCTAAAACAGTATCATCTAAAGGATATTCCGATGAAAGAAATAAATAATGCCATCATTCAGGATTATATTCATTTCTTGAAATCAAAAAAGAATCTGCAAGAAAATACAGTTATCCGTTACATGAAAGTAGTCAAGAAGATTACTAATAGGGCTCTTGCAAATGACTGGATAGATAAAAATCCGTTTATGAATATCCATTTTCATGAGCAGGAAGTACATAAGGAGTTTCTAACCAAAGAAGAATTAGAAATTTTACGGACTAAAGTTTTCAATGTGTCACGTTTGGAGTTGGTACGTGATATTTTCTTATTTCAGTGTTGGACTGGATTAGCGTTCATAGATGTATCCGAATTGAAGCCTGAACATTTGGTAACAGATAATGAAGGTAACATCTGGATAAGAAAGGCTCGCCAAAAGACAAAAATCATGTGTAACATTCCACTCTTGGATATTCCGTTAGCTATATTGGATAAATACAAGGGCTATCCGCTTTGCGAAAAGAAAGGTACATTATTACCCGTTCCATGCAACCAAAAGGCAAACAGTTATTTAAAGGAAATAGCTGATTTCTGCGGAATTAAGAAGAACCTGACCACTCATACAGGGCGTCATACTTTTTCGACTGTCGTTACGCTAGCTAACAATGTTTCATTGGAAAATGTATCTAAGATGCTCGGTCATACCAATACGAAAATGACACAACGGTACGCAAAAGTATTAGATCAGAGTATTCTCCGAGATATGCAGAATGTACGAGAAAATTTCTCTCCTAAAACCACCTAAAGATGAAAACGGCTACCCAATCCATTCGGACGGTAGCCGTTTATCTATCTTCATTATATTAAAAGCTAAAGAGAATAATCTTCTATATTATAGGCAGAACGAAACCTATCTTCCAAAACCTTCCTAATATCCGATTCACGAAACAGCACTTTGCCCGGAAGCTGAATAAAAGGGAAAACGCCATCATCCCGATAATACTGCAAAGTTCTACGGCTGATTTTAAGTATAGAACAAAGTTCTTCACTTGTCAGATACCGTTCACCCTCAAACATGGGCTTATTATTCTTCAATGCATATTCTATATAAGGTAAAGCCCTATCTAACGATTGCAATAATTCTTGGCTATCCTCATTCGTGTACAAATCCATAAGCAATTATTCTTTAGTAGCTACTTTTATTCTACCTGAATCCAATAGTTTCTGTACTTCGGCAACCTTATAATATACTTTCTTGCCAACAGTCGAAAAAGAAAGTTTGCCACTCTCCCGTAGAGACTGTAATGTTCTCAAAGAAAAATTTAAGGAAGCTGCCAATGTCTTACCCTCTATCCATTCTTTCTCAATACACATATCAGAGGAAGATAAAGAAGTATTATCTGCCAAAGATATAATCTGTTCCAACTTCTTTCTAAAAGAATCGAAGGAAACTCTTTCTATTGCTACTATATCCATATATAAATTACTTTTCAAAATTCATTTTCTCAATCCTTTTCTTTTAAAGTAAGTTTTTCAGAACTCAATATGAAACATTGACAAAGGTAAGTTCCGCATTTAGCCTGTTCAAGTCCAAGCCTTCGGTTTAGAAGAAAATCTTCCTCTCACTATGTTCGAGCGTATTTTCATCTAAAGACTTGCACAGACTAAATACTTCACTGGAAAAGTCAATGATTCAAATTAAATTCCGAAAAACAATGTTTTGAGGGTAGCAGGTTATTCTTTCCAACTGTCAAAGTAGTGCTTTTGGAGCAGTTTGTCAATATCACTTTGGCGGTAGATGATTTTACCTTTTATCTGGATAAAGGGGATTAACCCTGTATCTCGCCATTCTTGTAGGGTTCGCAAACTGACATTCAGTTTCTTGGAAACTTCATGGTTAGAAAGAAAACGTTCTCCGTTCAGGTGGGGCTTGTAGTGCTTTACTATAATTTCAATGTCGTTCAGCATTGAATCGAGCGAAGAAATAATTTTTTTGACTTGTGGGGTATCTTTATTTATTAGTTCCATGATTGAAAGATTGTTTTATTGAAATATTGATTTCAAGATTGCCAGATGGCTAATCAGTTATATGATTAGCTGATTGATAAGTTAGTTACGCAGATAGCCACCCAGTGATGAAATGCTAAGTACATCTTTTGCCGGATCATAATCTATCATAGAGCCATTTGGATGCAGTGGCAATAAAATACTGGCTACCATCTTTTTGTATCTCATACGTAGCAGGAGAAGCCTGTTTGGTGGTTTCCGATACATATATAATAGAAAGAAGATAATCTTTGTCGTTCCGGTAGATGATAACCGTAGGATTCAGATTAATGCTTTCCCATGTGCCGACAATAGAAAACAAATTGAAGAACGGATAATCTTCTTTAGTTCTTTTCATAAGGCATGGTTTGTTTGGGTGATTGATTCAGTGTTTCACTGTCCGCAATAATTCTTTCAATATCAGCAGATTTATAATAAATCTTACTGCCTATTTGAGAATAAGACAATCTTCCGTTACTCCGGTAATACTGTAACGTTCGTTTGCTAAAGCCCAACAACAGGCACACTTCCTGACTATCCAGCCAATTTTCTACTTTCTGTGTATGAGTGCTGCACAAACTTTCTATCCGTTTGGCAAACTCCATGAACCGTTCGCAGACATACGAAAATGTTCTTCCTTCGATGGTTACTACTTCCATACTTCTAATTTTTAATGGTTTATAAAACACGTTGATTCTATTTTCGCCAGCAAATGAAAGAAGAATCAAGAGCCGTTTTAAAAACTGTCTATGGATGGCATAGTAAGTTCAGCATTGGCTTGATAGCAAAAAACTTTCTACCACTGCAAATTTACCAAGCAGATTATTTGTATGTTTCCGATAAGTAACATATATTTGTTCCCAAATAGTAACAATATATAAAATGGCAGGAAAAAGCACAACAGGCGAAAGAGATCGGGAAGCTACTGAAAAACGGTTGCTGGATACTATCGGTAAAATGATTGCCGAAGATGGCTTCGAGAAAATCGGCATTAACGCTATAGCTACCCAATCAGGTGTTTCAAAGATATTGATATACCGCTATTTTGGTTCGGTAGAGGGACTTATGGCTGCTTACATACGGCAACATGATTTTTGGCTCAATTTCCCACTTGAATATCCCAGCCGTAAAGAACTACCTGCATTCGTGAAAGGTATGTTTCAAGGACAGATTGAGCAATTAAGGAATAATCCTACTTTAAAAAGGCTTTATCGCTGGGAACTATCTTGCAATAATGATATGATCGTAAAGCTAAGAGAGCAGCGGGAGAAAGTTGGAATAGACCTTATTAAAAAAGTGAGTGAACTAACAGGACATCCGCAGAAGGAGATAGCGGCAATGGCTTCCCTCTTGACTGCATCTATTACTTATCTGGTGATGCTGGAAGATTTCTGTCCGGTATATAACGGCATCCCCCTAAATGAAAACTCCGGTTGGGAACAAATAAACGAAGGAATTGAGGTCTTTATCAATAAGATATTTCAAAATGAACACTAATTTCATACAAATAGCCAGCTATGCTTCTAAGGCTCCTTCGGGACATAACACGCAACCTTGGAAATTTCACATTGCTGATAATACAATTACGGTTATTCCAAACTTCGAGGTTGCATTACCTGTCGTTGATGGAAATAACCGGGAGTTATTCATTAGTTTAGGTTGTGCAGTCGAAAACCTATGTATTGCGGCTAACCATTTCGGCTATACAACTCAAATAGTTGAATATAGCATCAAAGGAATCATTCTTGAATTAACAAAGAATGACCTCATGGTTGAAAATCCTCTATTCCATCAAATAGAAAAACGGCAAACAAACCGTAGTGTCTATAATGGTAATAAAGTATCGAATGAAATGCTGCAACAGCTTCAATCCATTCAAAAAGAAGATGCTGTTCAATTCTACTTTGCCGAAATAGGTACACCATTTGCCGACACAATTATCAAGTACATACTGAAAGGGAATGAAATTCAGATGAATGATGCTGCTTTCAAAAATGAATTACTTTCGTGGATAAGATTTAATAAGAAACAGGTTGCAGAGACACAAAGCGGATTAAGTTATCTCGTTTTCGGAAACCCGCCATTGCCCGGAATATTTGCACGCCCCATAGTTCGCTTATTCCCAAAATCCAATATGCAAAATAAATCGGATAGGAAGAAAATCGGTTCTTCCTCACATTTCGTTATATATACCACGCAGAATAATACCATTGAAGAATGGCTTAATTTAGGGAGAAGCCTTCAACGCTTTTTATTAAAAACTAGTGAAATAGGAATTTCTTACGCTTTCCTGAACCAACCATGTGAAGTTACCACATTGTCGATTGCTCTACGAAAAGAGTTACCTATTAATAAGGAATATCCTACCTTGATATTGAGAATAGGTTATGCCAATCCAGTGCCCTATTCTCCTCGTAAAAATATTGAAACATTATTAAGATAATCTTTTTTTGCTTGCAATGTTCCCGATAAGTAACAAATGATATAATAACAATTTAATAAAACTAACATGAAGAAAATGGGATTGACATTCATTTATTTATGGCTCATTAGCCTTTGTTCCTGCCAAAAGGAACTAATTGAGTATGAGAAAGGAGATGTAAAAATCTGCATAGAGCAGGGTGAACAATGGCTGCATGATTTTCCTTTGTTTTTGGGTATTAATAAAAAGAATCCACCGCAAATTGCTATTTGGTTGGAAGATACACAAGGGAATTATCTTTCAACGGTTTATGTAACTCATAAAATCGCCACTCAATCTTGGCAAGCATCGGGAGGAAACCGACGAAAAGAAGCTCTACCTCATTGGTGTTATTCACGTGGAGTTAAATACGATGATGGACTTTATTTGCCAACAAAGAAAGAGCCATTAATAGATGGCATATCAGGAGCGACCCCACACGAAAGCTTTGATATTAAACTAAATCCGGCAACAGCATTAAAGAAGTTCGTAGTAAAAATAGAAATAAATCATTCCACTGATTTCAATGAAGCCTTCCCTAAATCAGCCAAAGATGAAGAAGCCAACTATTCAGGAGGTAAAGAAGGAAGCGGACAACCTGCAATCGTATACGCTGCCAATGTAGATTTATCGTCAGGTGAAAAATCATTTGAAGCAAATCTGATGGGACATAGCAGTCCTGACGGTAGTTCCGGAGAAGTCAATAAAGATACATCGGGGCTGACAACTGCTTTACATATTGTGAAACGTATAACTGTAATTATTCAATGAAAAAGATTATTCTACTTATTATAGTTTGTTGCGCTACTGCTATTGCAACAGCGCAACAAACAGAACGCTTTACTTTTGCTACAAGTGTAGGAACAGGGATTGACATGAACGAGCCGGCAACCACTCCGTTTACGTGGCAAGCTCTTGGCTATTATGCTATCAACAAACGGCTATCGGTCGGTATCGGGACAGGATTATCTATCTATGAGAAAACTCTGATTCCGCTATTTGCCGATGCAAAATTGTTAATCATAAAGCCTAGAAAATTCACTCCTTATATAGAATGTGGCGTTGGATATAGTTTTGCACCGGATAAAAATGCTAATGGAGGTTTTTATTTGAATCCGTCTGTTGGGGTAGAATATTCAATTTGTAAAAGTAAGAAGTTATTCTTGACTTTAGGATATGAATCCCATAAACTTGAACGGCTGAAAACGCAAAAACAATCATTGTTTACAGCTGAGTTTGCAGAGAAGTTAAGCCATCATGCTATTTCAATAAAGATTGGATTCATGTTTTAAAGACATAAAGAAATCATTCAGCAACATGTAACAGACTTTGGTCTGATTATTAATACTCATTAATTATTAAACACTCATGCCTATGAATGATTTATCAAAAACGAGGATTATCATCTTATTGACTGATTCCTCACAAAAAGTAACTGACACAAAAATGCAAGACGCTTATGACGAATTTATCAGGTGCATAGCAACAATTGGCAGTTCAAAAGATAACTCCAATATCTTTCGGATGCTGAATCTCACTCGTATTGAGATAGCACCCTTAAAAGAGCTATATCAGTACGGGCAGGGGGGAAAATGCGCTTAAAAATTCTTATCTGCACAAAGTGCTGGCTATTATCAATGTAGAATTGGAACTATTAAGTCTAAAAATTAAGCATCCTGAATCATTTGATTCTCCCACCTCACCAACATTCGAATCAGATCTATATGTAATCCCTAAGTCAAAGGACTTGGGGATTATTGGTATTGCTGAAATAGTAATAGGATTATCCTTTTTAGGCGAAGTAGTTGGAAAAGACGGAAAGCCCGTCCCATTAGTCCGTTTAGCTCACGGTTTTGAAGTCCTTTTCAATTTAAGATTTGGAAGTATATACGATAAACTGGATGCTATTTTTATGCGTAAACCATTCAATCTGACCAAAACATTAGATGCCTTAAAGAATGCAATTAACAAAGAAGCCCGTAAACGAGCTAACAAACATTAGACAAAATGTTTTTATATTCCACTCATTTATAACTATTTGAATTTTATTTTCAGGGGAGTAGGTAACTACTCCTCTTTTTCTGATTCTCCATTCTACCGATTTTTGCATCATCAATCGATTGACATTCATGATGTATCACTAAAAAATGAAGCAAAATGTATATAGACAACGAAAACTTTGAGAAATGGATGGAGAGGCTATCCAAGAAACTTACTGAAATAGGGAAAGACTTAAAATCCCTAATCAATACTGATAAAGTATTAGATGATAATGAAAAGATACTCGATAATCAGGATTTAGCCTTTCTTCTGAAAGTATCTTTCCGAACTCTTCAACGTTATAGGGTAAGCGGGCAACTACCTTTCTTTACCATCGGAAAGAAAACTTATTATCGTGCTGGTGATATTCGGTCTTTCGTTCGTGAACGTGCCGATTTCCAAACCTACAAACAGTTTGAAAAATCCAATCAATTAGAGAATCAGCCTTGAAAGCAAAAGGTAGCAAGAGAAAGAAGTCTGTGTTTAGGCTATTTCTCTGTGCTGCCACCCCAATTTAGCAGAAACTGCTTCACCTATCGGTTCAGCCCGTTTCGCTAAATCGAGCAAGAGGGAACTGGACAAGTCCTGTTCTTCCCTCTTGCTCTGCGAGGCAAAGCCTTCGGCTTTAGCGTGTTACAAGAACACGCTGTAATGACACCTGTAATAAGTATTTTCTTTGTAATGCTTATTATCAGGTATTTATCTATTCATATTTCTATAAAAAAGTAATTACCATGCCAAACAGCAGTCGGAAAACAATATTCACTATAATTTCCATAGATAAGGAAACAGCAGCTTTGGTAGAGAAGATATGCAAACGCTATTCACTGAAAAAGAGTGAAGTTGTAAAGTTAGCGTTCAAGTATATAGATAAGGCACATATCAACCCATCCGAAGCACCAGAATCTGTGAAGTCTGAACTGGCGAAAATAAATAAGAGGCAGGATGATATTATACGTTTCATTCGTCATTACGAGGAAGAACAACTGAATCCCATGATACGGGTAACAAATGCTATCGCTTTGCGTTTCGATACCATCGGAAAAACTTTGGAAACTCTTATTCTCTCTCAACTGGAAGCCAGTCAAGAGAGACAAACAGCCGTGCTAAAAAAGTTAAGCGAACAGTTCGGCAATCATGCCGATGTGATAAACAACCAGTCTAAACAGATTAATGCACTTTATCAGATACACCAACAGGATTATAAAAAGTTGCTTCACCTGATACAACTCTATTCGGAGTTATCCGCTTGTGGTGTGATGGATAGCAAAAAAAAAGATAACCTGAAAGCTGAAATTATCAATCTGATAAGTACATAGGATTATGCACATAGACTTTGCCCCGTCATCGAACGGCACATATAATAATGTTGGTAGTAGCCGACAACTAGCTAATTATTTGGAATATGAGGATTTGGAACGCATGGAAAAAGGTATCTATACCGAAGGCTTTTTCAATCTAAAAGATGATAATATCTATAAGTCCAAGGTGATAAAAGATATAGATACAAATATCGGACAACTCCTGAAAACAGATGCTAAGTTCTACGCTATCCATGTCAGTCCATCGGAAAAGGAACTTAGAGCAATGGGTAATACAGAACAGCAACAAGCCGAAGCAATGAAGCATTATATCCGTGAAGTGTTTATTCCTGAATACGCAAGTAATTTCTATAAAGAGTTATCCGCCTCGGATATAAAATTTTACGGTAAGATCCATTTCTCCCGAAATAGATCGAGCAATGAACTGAATATGCACTGTCATTTGATTATAAGCCGTAAAGATCAAGCCAATAAAAAGAAACTTTCACCGCTTACTAACCATAAGAATACTAAGAAAGGCACTGTAACGGGAGGTTTTGACCGTATAAGTCTGTTCCAACAAGTGGAACAAGGCTTTGATAAACTGTTCGGTTATCAACGACAACAAACAGAATCTTTTGACTACCATAATGCTATGAAGAACAGTTCTATATCCGAGCAGCTTAAACTACAGAAACAAAATTCTCAACACAGCAAAAGAAAAATAGAAATTATTCAAGAAAACTTGTTTTCTATCAATCTTGAAAATAAAAATACACGAAAGCAAGAAAATAAAACTTATACAAATTCGTCTTTCAATCAAAAAAATAATCAAATATCCGATGTATCAATTTGTTTTAATTCATCAAAAGCAAATTTTTCATATGGTTCCGAAGAATATATACAAAAAGTCAAAAAGAAGAAAAAACGTAAATTATAATCACTTTTTTTCTATATGATTGCATATTAGTGTTGTTAATAATAGAAATTTGTAATCTTCCATTAGCCTGTCAAGCGAGATTTCTTGCAATCTATAAACAGATAACAAATGGCATTTTTTATATTTAATATTACTGCCACAGAAACACTTTTCATAAGGTTTCAGTCGTTTATAAAAATAACATTTAAACCCTTCTATGATAATGTTGAGATCTTTGGTATTAAAAAGTTCCTGATAAAATTGAATTACGCCATCATATCCATGTTGATAATCACCATTAGCCCATTTACCATTAACCTCAAAATAAATCTGATTGGCAAAAAAAGGAATAACATATTCAAATATGAATTCTTTTATTGTTATTCCTCTTTTACATCTTATATCTTCTTCTTGAGTTATACAAACACAACAAGATCCATTCTTATAAATATGCCTATCTATTATATGTGGAATTTTATTTCCACTCTCATATAATATTGGGAATTCATATGGATATTTTAAAGGTATTGTGATTTTTATATTAAAACTTGAATAATATCTGTCTTCATTATCATAGATATCAATTTCGCCAACTAAAGTTCTAGAAGCATACTTGAGTTTTGGAAATATCTCTAATATGCTCTCTATGTCAACGTCTAATTTATCCTTTTCTATCATTATAATAAGGTCTGTTAGTTGATGCTATTTCTTTCAGTGAATTTGGACTATTAAAACTGAGAGAAGATGGTAAATCTGTTTTAATATTAATTTTGCCTGTATATGATGTTGATACAAAATTTTGCTTTTTAAGAAACATCATCCAGTCAAATATGAATTGTCCATAATAAAATCCTTGTTCTCGATTCTCGAAAATGTACCTTTTTTCATCAACAGGTTCATATAATGATATATCTAAAGAAGTCGTATCAATTATATTCTTTCCAATTATAATCTGATTCGATTTAGCATATCCCTGCATTTTTGATGCTAAACTTGTATAAAGACTATAAGTCGCTATTTCACTTATATTATCGACTCCTGCCATAGCCCAAAGAACGTCATCCATTCCACCAAAATCGACTCCAATTCTAGTATAAATAGGATCTAATCCTTTTTGTTCAAATAAAATCTTTACCTCATTTTTTATAAAATACGTAAATAGGCTTAATGCTGTTAGTGCATGTAATGTAGCTTTTTTCTCCTCTAAACCCTTTCTTCCAAAATAAATAAAAACTCCATCTCCTTGAAGACGCTGAACAAAACCGCCAAAAAGGCAACAAACATTAATTGCAAGTAATTGTATTGCATTCGTTATAATATAAACAGTCTCATTATTGTATTTATTAAAAAGTCCTGTTGAATTTTTTATATCAATAAAAGCTGATACAATATAATGCTTTTCTGTTTCTGTAGTGCCCTTCAGATATCTAAAATCAGGATGATTCCCTATCTCAGGGTTTGAGATAATCATTGCTCCTAAATCAGAAGCAACTTTCGTTAATGTACTATTACTTAAACTCAACCCATTTTTATCCTTCAAATACGCATTCACAGAATACCTATCTATTTCAGCAGAATCATAAAATTGACGTTGGGAGAAAGATTTAGTTATGTCTCTCATGTGTACTGAATCATTATTCAACGCTCTTGCGATTACATTTTTATAATTTTCAAATATCTCCATTTTGTTTTTTATTTTGTTATTAATAAGATGAAAATCCAAATAGCCAATAGAATGAATTCAAATGCAACCAAAAAACCGGCAATTCTAAGTTTTTTATATTTAGATGTGAGTCCTTTAGCTACACTATAGACTTGGGCACACATATCATCTAGAAGTTTTTCGTCTGCTTTTTTGTTTAATAAGATTTTATACTCGGAAAGAGAGATACAACTTGCTATGTCATCAAAGAAAAATACCGATTTTTTCTTTGATGACATAGCATTTTTCATATATGGGTTAATAGAAATTAACGTTATTAGTATACTTAATATTGACACTATAGCAATACTGATTAATAAAACATTTATTATCTTACTGCACTCAAGATCTTTCAATATGGCAATTATGCCCCCTAAAACAACAGTATTTAGTGCCAAATATAGATTACTCTTATTTTGAGCACTGTCAATATAGGTATCAAGCCTTGTCAATATGAATTTCAAATTTTCAATTTTCTCATTCATTTCTTACTATTTTTCTTTTCTAACTCCCTTAAAAGGTTTATGACTTGATGTCTTCACATCCATAAACAGTCCTGTCTCTGAATCTCGTTTTGTCCAAAGCCCATTTTTCGGATTTAGAACTTGAGAACGTTTCTTCACTGCTCCTTTTCTTGCATTGTCATTTGGTGGATTTGTTGCCATAATCACTTATTTTATATTGTTTCATTTATATATGCTAAAGAAAATAAAGAAATTTCCATAGCTTACCGGAAATTTTCAGTAAATTTCGAGCATATATAAAAAAAGAAAAATAGTTGGAACGTAAAGTTGCATTACAAGACGAGGTTAATTGTGAGATAATCAATCTATTACAGATTAAAGATATCGAATATCAATTAATCAAGTATGGAATTTACAGGTTAGATAAATTCTATGCTTATAAATATAATATGGAACAAGGTCTGAACGGTATTTTACTGGAAGATCTTATAGGTGATGTTATCGAAGCCTTTCTTACAGGTAAAAGGCATTGGTACAAAGACAAGTTTTCTGATTTCAAAAAGCAGTTTATCAGTGCGTATGATAGTGTTATTTCAAATCAGATGAAACAAATATCTTTATTACCAGATAACAAATTTTTGAATGGGTTTGATATACCATCTGAAGAAAAGACTGATAATTATGACGATCTTTTAGAGTTTTGTTTGAAAATTCTAAAAGATATGGGTTCTTCTGATGAAGAATTATTAATATTTGAACCTTACATTATTCAAAAACAGAAAAGAGCTGATATTGCAAAAGAGTTCGGAATATCAGAATGTGAACTTACTAATTATAAAAAAAGGTTAGATCGAAAATTGTCAACCTTAGGTCATAGATTAAAAATATATTTAAATGAATAAGAAAGATTTGATAAATAAAGTTGATGAATCAATCTTTGATATGATTTTGGGAAATGATGCCGATTTCATTGATTCATATCTTGAAAAGGAAGGCTATGATCTATCTAGAATAAAACATATCTCAGATAAAAGTCAAAAAAAACATGCATTTCTAGCAAAAGGAATAATTAATAAGCAAAAAGATGAAATTAGGTTAGAAAGAGCTACAGTATATTTGCAACAAATTATAGAAAGAAATATTGACAAGCCTATCAATTTTATTATGAACATGATTAAAAACAATCGTTTTTCTATACAATATAGAAATTTGGATAAATTAGATATAGATGAATTAAAACAAATTGTCAAAGACCAAAATTTGTTGGAAATAATAGAAAAAATGGAAGAAGAGGATGATCAATAGAGGTGCATTAAAAGCAATAAGTTTATTAGATGAGATTGGATTAGATGAGATAACAGATATTCCAATGGATATTTTTGTCCCAGCCCTTGGAGCTACTTTAATAAAAGAACCTTTAGGAAGGTGTGATGGAAAAATTATTCGAGGCACAAAAAAAACTCTGATAAAAGTCAATGCAAACATTCCATATGAAGAAAGAATGAGATTTGCTATAGCTCATGAAGTCGGACATTTTCTGTTACACGAAAAACTAGAAGTACACAATGAAAACCATAATACTTTAAATTGGTTCAAAGAAACTGAAAAGCAAGCTAAAATGGGTGTCCAAGAATTTGAAGCTAATGAATTTGCATCTGAATTATTAATGCCGCGTAAATTATGTTTTGAAGAATGCCACAGTGTGGCATTTAGTCCACAGTTAATAGAAAGGCTCTCTAAAAGATTCAAAACAAGTATTACTTCTACTGTTTTTAAATACTGTAAATTAAACATTCATCCAATTTTAATTATTTCAATAAGAAATGGAAAAATTGAATACTTCTGTAAATCTGAAGATTTTAGATATAGAATTAAAGACTTGATTAAGTTATCTCCACCAGAAAATTCTGTTGCCAATGAATATATTGAAGCTAATTACGATTTCATCTATAGGGGTATAGAGAAGCAACAAGAAATTGTAAAATCAACATGGCTCAATCTTGGAAATTATGAAAAGGATTCAACATTCTTTGAATATTGCATTCCTACCAAACAATATAATACAATAATTAGTATTATTTGGGAGAAATAAATCAAGCACATATCAATCTTTTAATTTATCAAAAAATATATGAAACAATACGATTTGAGAAACTGGACTATCTCCGAAGAAACTGAGGGCTTATTGTTTTTTGCCCAAAGAATGGACGAAATATTATTTGATTATACAGTGGATTCATATAAAGGAAGAATGCTAAATTCTTTTATGCTAATAATAGAGGCTCTAAAGACGATAGCAGATATTGAGTCTGCTAAAATAGAGAGTGCTCACCTAAAATATGTAATAGAAGAATTAAACTGGAGTTTACAGCAGGATATCGTAGTTCATCAATTGTTGGAAAACGAAAAAGAATTATTTATACCAATAAGCTTTGATGAAAATAACAAAGATTATACATTGATTAAAAACATATTAAAGCTACTTTCTAATAAAATATCACCTAAAAAGTATGAAACGGCATGTCGAATCCTTTTTAAAGAATCAGTAAAAAGCAATAAAAAGAGAGAGATAAATGAACTAATAGATGGATGGATTTGCATATTGAAAGTATGGGGATATAACACAAAATGGATACATTCTCGTGTACTTGAATACTTTTTCAATACTGACAATGCAATAAATAGTGTAGACCAACTCTCTGTTTTTTTTGATATATTCAATTTTAAGAAGCAAGATTTTGATATATATCTAATTGTTAACAAAGGATTTAAGACAATTATAGAAAAAACAAAAATAAAACATTTTAAAGTTGTTGATTTACCAGATAAAGATGATGATGCTCTAAATAAATTCAGGAAACTGATAAAGGGAAAACAAATTGTAGTAAAGTACTCATGTAAAACGCTAGATGAATACTCTGCAAGAGAAATTGCTTTAAATTCAATAGATGTGCTCAGAGATCTATTTGCATTTTACTATCACAAACAAAAGCCTTTTAGAAATGATATAACATTGGTAGTTTCAGGTGAAGTAATATATTATACTAAAGGAACATCATCTCCATTAAATAGATCATCTTCTGATACCCCATTTATGCTTGCTGTAGAAAAATTGAATACATTGTTTGAAGGAGGTGTACCTTCCGAAGAAACAATGGCCAAAATTCATCGAGTATTCAACTTACATAGTACCTCAATTGAAAATAGGAATGTAGATAATCAGTTGTTAAATCTATGGACAGCAATAGAAGTGATAGTCCCCATAAACAAAAAAACAGGAGGAAGCAAAATTCAACAAATCATTGAAATAATAAGTAAATCTCATACATTAGGATATCCTTATAGAATATTCAGAAACTCATTAAGTGATATGATTAGTATTGACAGAGAACTGGTCAAGACATATATTTATTCACTACCTAAAGAATATGGAAATTTATTGGAGAAATTTGTTGCTTTTTTAGTATTAGATACACTTCAAGAACAAAGGAATGCTTTATTTGGTGAATTAAATAAGTATCCTTTACTCCGATATAGACTATTCTGTATAAATAAAAGTTTTAGTAAACCGAAGCATATATTAAAGACACTAGAAATGCATCAGAAGAAATTATCATGGCATATAAGAAGGTTATATAGAACCAGAAATTTAATTGTTCATGATAGTGGTACTATGTATGATATTGAAACATTAGTAGAAAACTGCCATTCTTATGTGGATGAATTTTTAAAACAAATATTGAGGTTAATCCAAAAAGATAATAGTATCACAACTATTGAACAAGGTTCTAGTTATATTGATTTAACTTATATATTCAAATTAAATCTTATGAAAGAAAACAAAGGTGACTTGAATGAGAATAACTATTTATCATATCTGTTTTGGAAATGATAATTAGTAGATTTAATTATAATTATTTACTAAAATTATATCTCTATAATTTTGTTAAGACTAAAAAAATGGTTTTCTTTGTTTCAGTATTCTCCATGAGCAAACCACCGCAAAAGCACGTAGAAAATCAGTGGGACAATTCATGGGATATGCTTGAAGCTAAAAATATAAAGTTTTATATATCAGCGTGGTAACTCTAATAGGAGAATCCCAGACGATATTGAAACAAAGAGATATTTGAAAAAAGAATCGTTCTTATAGCGATGCAAAACGATAAAACATAATCGTGTGCTAAATCATGTGGATTTCCAAATGAAAGAAACTATAAAACGGTGATAATCAACAAAGAAATAATAGAAGTTCTCTTGCTGGTGGCACCACTGAAAATCAAAGGGTTACTCATATGAGTAACCCTTCTTTATTTTTACCTCTCTGCGATATAAACTCCACTAATAATGGCTAAAGCGCCAATACCAGAAGCTATCGTAATAGTTTCTGATAGAAAAATCGCAGAAGTTATCAAGGTGACCAGAGGGACAATGTAAATATAATTGGCTGTTTTTGATGCTCCGAGGGCTCTGACTGCCGTATTCCACATGATATAACAAAGCATTGAGGCGATGACACCCAGAAATAATATATTTAAATATACGACTGGCAGTTTCAATAACTCTAGTTTGATATTTAAAGGGTAGATCACAAAATAGAAGAAAAGAGAAAGTATCCCATAAAAAAATACTTTTCGTGTAATAAACAAGGTGGGATAAGAACGACTCAAACGCTTTAGGATAAGGCAGTAAAAAGCCCACATCGTAGCGGCAACTAAAGTGAGAAAATCACCAAGTGGATTTACTTTTAAAAGAACACTGCCGTTGAAAACAACTAATCCGACTCCAAATAAGGCAACTAAAGATCCATATAACAGTCCTTTCCTAAGAGATTCTTTATAAAATAGGTGAGACAATACCGTTGTAATGATCGGTGCTGTACAAATCAATAATGAAACGTTGGAAGCCAATGTGATGCCCAGTGCCGTATTCTCCGCTATGAAGTATAGGGAACCACCACATAATCCAGACAAGAACAATAAGAATTCATCTTTTACGCAATTAGCCCACAACCGTCGATGCGCTATAGTCAAAATACAAAAATACGCAAGCACGAAACGGTATAACAATATCTCAACCGGTGATAATCCTGTATTAATCAGTATTTTTGTGGAGACAAACGTTGTTCCCCATATAATGACTGTCAATATGGCGATACTATGATACAGAAGATCTTTACTTTTAAACATAATTGTGTTAGAATTAGATTTTTATTTGCTGCAAAGTTATTTAAAGAAGATTGTTTTCCTATACGTCAAGCTTAAATACGATAATTTTCCTATTTTTGTCCTGTTTTGCATTCTATAATTCTAATTCGGGGATATTAAATCAAATAAAACAGGAAAAAAAACTATGGCACTACTTGATGAGACAGATATTGAAATTCTTCATTCTTTGCAAAAGGACGCGAAGATCAATACAAAAGAGCTTTCTGAGAAACTTCATATCTCCAAGACTCCTATTTACGAACGAATCAAACGTTTAGAAAACGAAGGATATATAAAAGGATATGTGGCATTGGTCGACAATAAAAAAATAGGATTACCCTTGATCATTTTCTGTAATGTATCTTTAGCTGTACACGATGATGAGCATATCGAACGCTTCAAAGAAGAAATACGGAATATCGATGAAATAATGGAATGTTACTCGACGGGAGGTATTTATGATTTCTTTGTCAAAGTGGTTCTTAAGGATTTAGATGCCTATAATCAATTTGTGTTCGAGAAATTAACCAAGGTTCATGGCATCGTGAAGATGCAAAGCTCTTTTGTGCTTAATGAAATCAAGCATACTACAGTTTTGAATATACCCAAAAATAGTTGATTGAAGCTTAATGTCGCAGTATTAATATGAAATGTCTCTTTTTTACTATAGAATTGATTAGGGGTTATTTATCTTTGCCCCGATAAATTAAATTCTATAAGATGCAGTCATTTAAAATAATAAAGCCTATTCATATATTAACTCCTTATGTAAGATATTATTGGATACTGGAAGATGGCGCGGATGTTTCTGTATCTGAACGGACTTTACCAACGGGCTGCATACAATTAGTATTTCATAGGGGTAAAAGGCTTTTATTAGTAGGAAAAAAAGAATCGCAGCCTCAAGCGTTCATCTGTGGGCAATGCCTCAACTTTTCAGATGTGATGTCAGCCGGAAAGATTGAAATGATCACGGTTGTTTTTCAGCCGTATGCGGCAAGAGCCATCCTTCAACTTCCCCTTAAGTTCTTTTATGGAGAACTTATAGCGGTGGATGCTATAGAAGATTTGGAATTATCAATATTATCCAGAAAAGTGATAGAGGCTGATGATCATGAAACTTGCATCCGCTTGATCGAGCAGTTTTTGATTCACCGTCTTTATAGGTTTGAAGGCTATGAATATAACTTAAAGCGAATATCCGCAGTCCTCCATCAAATAAATGAACAAGCGAAAACTAATATTTCTGAGTTATCTGAAACCGCATGCCTAAGCTCTAAACAGTTCAACCGCATTTTCTTAGATTATGTAGGAGCTACGCCCAAAGAGTTTCTTCGTATCGTTAGGATGCAACGAGCTTTATTTAAGGTACAACAGAATCCATCCATTTCATTCGCTCAATTAGCTTATGAATGTGGGTTTTCAGATCAGTCACATATGATAAAAGAGTTTAAACTGTTTTCCGGCTATACACCCACGGAGTATCTTTCCTTATGCGCTCCTTATTCTGATTATTTCTCGGAGTGATCAAGATGTCCTTTTTCTTCTATCCTATAGATACGATACGCTCTACTTTTGTGATGTCTTCGCGAGGACATTAACAGTAACTATAAAAAGAAAACAAAATGAACAATTTAATTGCTTTTTTCGAGATTCCAACTGTAGACTTTTATCGAGCGATCAATTTCTATGAAACTATTTTGGGGTTAAAACTATCGGTTTCCGAATGTGAGACAGAGAAGATGGCCTGTTTTATCGAGCAAGGAGAAGCGGTTGGGGCTTTGTTCTACGCTCCTAGTTATCAACCTTCGCCGGATGGTATCTTAATCCATTTTAATAGCCAAGATATCGAGGACACTTTATCTAAAGTATTGGATAAAGGGGGTAAAATTATTATACCCAAGACAAAGATTGAAGCGGAAAATAAAGGATACTTCGCCGTTTTAGAAGATAGCGAAGGAAATCATGTCGGTATCTACGAAAAATAAGTATCTTCGGCCAAGATATCCCTACAATATATAATATGAAAGAAAATAAGTATGATGATGAACGCTTTTTCGGTCAATACAGTCAGATGTCTCGCTCTGTACAAGGGCTGAGAGGAGCAGGAGAATGGCATGAGCTAAAGAAGATGTTGCCTGATTTTAACGGAAAGCGTGTATTGGATTTAGGGTGTGGTTTTGGCTGGCATTGTCGATATGCCATAGAGCGAGGGGCGACCTTCGCTTTAGGCATTGACCTTTCCGGGAAGATGTTAGACAAGGCACGGGAGATAAATCCCTCCCCGTTGATCGAATATAAAAGAATAGCAATCGAGGATTTTGATTTTGCTCCAAATTCTTTTGACATCGTGATCAGCTCCTTGACATTCCATTATCTCGAGTCGTTCGATACGGTTTGTACAGAGGTATATAAATGTTTAACGCAAGAGGGTGTCTTTGTCTTCTCTGTGGAACATCCCGTTTTTACTGCTTATGGCAATCAAGATTGGATTTACGATTCGGAAGGGAAACCTGCGCATTGGCCGGTGGATCATTATTTTCAAGAGGGAATCCGGCATGCTCGTTTTTTGGGAGAGGATGTAACCAAATATCATAAGACACTTACGACTTACGTGAACGGATTGATCAAGGCGGGTTTCTGTATCACCCATCTGGTGGAGCCTCAACCGGACGAATCGATGCTGGATACGGTTCCCGGGATGCGAGACGAACTTCGCCGTCCGATGATGTTGCTTATCGCCGCTCGAAAGAATTAAAAAAAAGCGTATCTTTGTGGCTGAAAAGATGTCTTTTCCGTGTGCTTGCTAACCCACGTATTAAAAACAAGAAAGATATGAAACAACAAGATGCCGCTTTGGTATGCTTCTCGGGTGGACAAGATTCCACGACTTGCCTTTTCTGGGCGAAGAAGCATTTTTCACGTGTAGAGGCCGTATGCTTCACATACGGACAGAAACATTCCTTGGAAATAGAGGTCGCTCGAAAGATCGCTGCGGATGCGGACGTACCTTTTCAGTTATTGGACGTATCGCTTATCAGCCAGTTAGATCCCAATTGCTCGCTTACGAATGCGAGCATAGAGATGGATCAAGAGAAGCCGGAGGATAGCTATCCGAATACGTTTGTGCCCGGCCGTAATATGGTATTCCTTACTTTCGCCGCTATCTTAGCCCGTGGTAAGGGGATTTATCATTTGGTAACGGGTGTCTCCGAGGCTGATTATAGTGGTTATCCGGATTGCCGGGATACGTTCGTGCGTTCTCTTAACGTAACATTAAATCTGGCGATGGATGAGCAATTCGTAATTCATACCCCGCTTATGGACCGGGATAAGAGCGAAGTCTGGGAATTGTCGGACGAACTGGGCGTCTTTGATCTAGTACGTACGCAGACGCTGACTTGCTATAACGGTGTTATGGCTGAGGGATGTGGGCATTGCCCCGCTTGCAAACTTCGCAAGGACGGATTGGAGAAATACCTGAAAAGGAAAGAAGAGAATCAAAAGTAAATGAAAGAAATGGACGAGAGAAAACAAGAAGGAGAGTTGCACTTATTAGGTGGCTCTACCGTATATAAACAGGATTACGCTCCGGAGGTATTGGAGGCATTTACGAACAAGCATCAAGGAAATGATTATTGGGTACGGTTTAATTGCCCGGAATTCACCAGTCTCTGCCCGATTACCGGACAACCGGATTTCGCTACGATTCATATCGATTATATCCCCGACGTGAAAATGGTAGAGAGCAAGAGCTTGAAGCTTTACTTATTCAGCTTCCGCAACCATGGGGCGTTTCATGAGGATTGCGTGAATATTATCATGAAGGACTTGATAAAATTAATGGATCCGAAATATATCGAAGTTACTGGTATATTCACACCGAGAGGCGGTATAAGTATTTATCCGTATTGCAATTACGGTCGTCCGAACACCAAGTTTGAGCAGTTGGCCGAGAAAAGATTATTTGATCATAATCAATAAGATTTCTGACAAATCGTTATCAGTCTCGGCAAAAAACGGTATATTTGCAGCAAGAAATGTTAACTAACTAATAAATCATTTTAGACCATGAACAAAAGATTGCTTACAGTTGCGGCTTTCGCTTTAGCGGGTTGCGTTACCGTTGTCGCTCAAGACAAGAAAAAAGAGTTCAAGATGCCTACAGGTTATGCCGGTATCACGCATGAGATGTCCGAGTTTTACGAACCGGTTCCTCCCGTTGTCACTCCGGGTACAGACTTAAAAGGTGGAGGTTTCACGGCTCCTTCCGACGCTATCGTTTTGTTTGACGGCAAGGATCTTTCCGCTTGGGAGAGCGTAAAAGGCGGTGCGGCCGAATGGGATGTACATGATGGCGTTTTTACCGTAAACAAGAAGAAAGGTGATATCCAGACCAAACAGAAATTCAACGATTTCCAGATGCACATCGAGTGGCAGGTCCCGACGAATATCACTGGAGAGAGCCAGTCGAGAGGTAACAGCGGTATTTTCCTGCAAGGGATGTATGAGGTTCAAGTGTTAGACTGCTACAATAACCCGACTTACGTGAACGGCCAGACGGGTAGTATCTACAAACAATCCATTCCTTTGGCCAACGCCATGCGTAAACCGGGCGAATGGAACGTGTACGATATCATTTATACCGCCCCCACTTTCAAGGAAGATGGTTCTTATCGCACGCATCCAACCGTAACGGTTATCCAGAACGGCGTGGTTTTGCAGAACCATACGACGATATTGGGTACGACAGAGTGGATCGGTTTCCCACAAGTGAAGAAACATGGCGCAGGCCCTATCATCCTACAGAGCCATGGCGATCCTAGCGAGCCGATCAGCTTCCGTAATATCTGGATTCGTGAGCTATAAGAGAAACGTGTTGATTGTAATAAGAAGGGATGGACTTGATATTAAGCTCATCCCTTTTTCGTTAAATAACAGGCTGGTTTTATATGAGAGAAACATTTTTTTCTATAGCACGAAATTTTAGTTTTCCTTAGATGAAACAAAAGTTTTCCAATGGAGAAACTCTAGTTTCCTGCTGAAAAAACTTTAGTTTTTCGATAATGAAATTAACAAAAACTGTAATTGGCTGATTAATAGCAATTATACTATTATCTCTTCTCCGGCATATATTTCCAAAAACGAGCCGGCATATGTTGGCGATGAAGCCGCAGGTTTAAACGCTCCTTGATAGCGATAGACTTAAAATACTCTTTCCACATACTTTGAAAAAGTTTCTCATCCTTATCCATGATATCCTCACTGAGCAATCCGGTCAATAAGTGTGAATCTTTCTCTTCGAAACGGACTTCTATCGTATCGTTAAGATCATAATAATATCCATACTCTCTTTTTAAGTCGTAAATGAGCCATTGCTGATCAGCGAAACGGTCTTGCGCATAAGGTAATACCAAAGGTAATACGTTATATATAGGTGCGATGGCGGCAAAGTAAGTTCCATCCGCCGCTTTTTGGAAACGAAAGAATTGCATCACTCGCAAGCGTTCGTTGTTTACTTTCTTCCAGATCTTGGCCGTTTCCAATATGTCCGGGTCACCAAGATTGAACTCAATCGTAGCTGGAGCATCGATCGCTTTGCGGATATATCTGAATAACAACAGGTCTACTTCCGGTAATTCCGACAACCAAGTTACCGTCAACCCGGAAAGAGAAGACTTGGAGATTTTCTTCTCAAGCCCTTTCCATACCCGTTCTGCTTTCCGGCCGTCCGTATAAATCCGGATCGCCTCGTCATAGAACAATGGAAATGGCTCGCCCTCGGTTACTAACAAATCCGGAAAAGTCCGGCGGGAATAGGCATCGAATACAGCGGTAAGCAATCCCTCAAAAGTCTTGTCGTAAACAAATATAATCATTATCAATCCTTCTTATAAAACAGGCGTTAATCTATAAAAGGCAGTATAAGCTGCCGATCGTCTACTTTCTTTCCGCTCTTTCTCGTCAATAGTTGCCGGACGGTTTCAGGGCTGACCTCATTCACGGTCTGCGTCGGGAGCTCCCGGCAAGTAATAAAATAGCTAGCCTTTTTCATGACCACTCCTATTTTCTTCAACTGCTCTGAACCGAGATTAGCGTAACGCCGGGAAACGATTATGATCTTTGCCGATTTCACGCCAATTCCCGGAACCCGAAGAAGCATCTCGTAATCCGCTTTATTGATATCTACCGGGAAGACTTCCGGATGCCGCAGGGCCCAAGCCAACTTCGGGTCCACGTCTAGATCCAGATCCGGATATGCGTCATTGACAATCTCATCTACCTTGAATTGATAAAAACGCAATAACCAATCCGCTTGATATAAACGATTCTCACGGACCAGCGGAGGCGTGGTAAGTGCCGGAAGACGGTTATCATACGCATTTACCGGAATGAATCCCGAATAGTAAACACGCTTCATCGTAGGTCTCTGATATAAGGCCGATGATAGACGAAGTATATCCTTGTCGGTATCCGCCGTAGCGCCAACGATCATCTGCGTGCTTTGCCCGGCGGGAGCGAATCGTGGGGCATACCGGAAACGCTTGCGTTCCTCGGCGCTTTGTAATACACCTTGTTGGATATAACGCATAGGGGCAAATACGCTTTTAAAATCCTTTTCCGGAGCTAGAGTCCGCAAGCTCGCCTCATTCGGGATCTCTATATTCACGCTTAAACGATCGGCGTAAAGCCCAGCCTCATTTACCAATTCTTGGCTGGCTCCGGGGATACTCTTCATATGTATGTATCCATTGAAGTGATGTACGAGGCGCAAATCCTTGATGGCTCTCACCAACCGTTCCATCGTGTAATCCGGGTTTCGGACCACGCCGGAGCTTAAAAACAATCCTTCAATGTAATTACGCCGGTAAAACTCGATCGTAAGATTCACCAACTCGGTAACGGAAAGCGTAGCTCTCGGTAAATCATTACTTCGCCGGTTGATGCAGTAGGCGCAATCATACATACAATAATTCGTCAGCATGATCTTTAAAAGCGAGATACACCGTCCGTCCTCAGCGAAACTATGGCAAATACCCCATCCCGCGGCACTTCCTATAGCCCCGCTCTTATGCGAACGGGAGGTTCCGCTGGAAGCGCAGGATACGTCATATTTTGCCGACTCGGCCAAGATTTTCAATTTCTCGAGCACTTTCTCGTCCATAATTTCACCGATATGTTTCGTACAAAGATAATGATCTCACAGAAATCAATAGTACGTTTTAAAGAGATTTAAATGTGATAAAAACCTTATATTTGTATCGTGAAAATTTTGGAAGTGCCTTACTTCGTTGAAATCGCCAGTTTTAACAGCACACAAGGCACAAGCCCTCGCTATATCTGCGGGTTGCTTGTCTACGTGTGCATAGGTCTCTGGCGATACCTTACGAAGTGTGGGCGACAACCCGCTTTTTTTCTAAGCATAAAAGGGCATGAAAGTATCTAAACAAAATATTAAGAACTTGTTATCTTCTGTTTCTTCAGACGGCAGAGGGGCATTTGAGCGCTTTTATAATTTGTATTACGATCAGGTATTCCGTTTTGCGTATTATTGCCTTGGAGAGAAAGAGGCTTGCAAGGAGGTCGTGTCCGACGTGTTCTTTTCTATTTGGAAATCAAAAGCACGCTTAAAAGAGATAGACAATATAGATACTTACTTGTATATAACGGTACGCAACGAAGCGCTTCGTCATATTTCAAGAAGCAATAGTGTCAATAAAATCCAGATGGATCAGTTATATTCATTTGAACCAGAGGAAGAAGCTACTCCTGAGGGTATGTTGGAATCGCAAGAAATGCGGGAACTTTTTAATCTGGCAATTGATGAGCTTCCCGAAAAATGTCGCCTAATATTCTTGATGATCCGTGAGGAAGGATTAAGTACCAAGGAGGTCGCTAAAATCCTATCCATCCAAGAGAGTACGGTCCGAGTGCAAATGAAGATTGCGGTGGAGAAGTTAATAAAACGGTTGAAATCGGATTTTCCTGATATTTCGTTTGTTTTCATATTAATATCCATTTTCCAATAAAATCAAATTAGCCAATGAAGTATATATTCCAAGGCTCTTGAAGTATATATCCTATAGCACTTAAAGTATATATTCTACACAGAAGGGAGTAATACTAGGTGAAAATGACTTTCTACACGACAATTATTTGGATGTTTTATGCATCTAGGACATATTTCAAACATTTTAAAAAAAACGTCTTTCTCTTTAAACGAATTTCATCGATCCTTACTCCTCATTATAAGAAAGACGAAATATGGAGACAAGAAAAGAGATCATAAAGCAAATGGGTGACGCAATGAGGGAAGATATCTTCCTAGAGGTCAACAACCGTATCGAACGCAGCTTGCGCAGAAGGTTTTGGTTGAGAATATCTGCGGTCGCCGCCTCCGTCACGCTTTTGTTCAGCATCTCCAATTATATCTCTTTCCACGAAGGCTACAAGAAACTGAACAGCCAAATGGTAGAGATGGTGAATCCGATGGGAATGCGATCCTCCGTAGTCCTGTCTGACGGCACGAAAGTGATCCTCAACGCCGGTACGACATTGAGTTATCCGACAGCTTTCGTCTCCGGGCAGAGGGAGGTAAAGGTGAACGGTGAGGCATTCTTCGAGGTATCGCACGACAAGGAGCATCCCTTTATCGTTAGCGCTGAAAATGTTAAGGTGAAAGTATTAGGAACGAAGTTTAATGTGAAGGCCTATGATGACGATGATAATATAGAGGTGACTTTAGCGGAAGGGAAAGTCGGTGTCGGACTTGACACTAAAAATCTCATCCAGATAATGCCGGGACAGCAAATAAAATATATGAAAGCCTCACATCGCTTTATCAAGAGAGAAGTGAGATTACAAAGTTATACTTCGTGGATTTGTGGTAAATTCTATTTCACCAACTATCCACTAGAGAAAATCGCTAAGCAACTGGAAAGGAGTTTCAACGTAAGGATACAGATCCTCGGGAATGATTTGAGGAACGCAGCTTTTACCGGTGATTTCGTACGGGGAGAGAACATAGACCAAATCCTCCGGGTCATGACCGCTAATCGACTTATAAAGTATGAGATAGAAGGGGATCAAATCACGATCTCGAAAAAGTAAATCAAATGAGTTATAAACGTTAAATCGATATGCCTATGAAATAGAAAAAAGAGGGAATAGAGAAAAACAAAACGGAAAATGCTACCAACATCTTCCGTTTCTAAAGACTCAAGTCTTAATTATCGCAACACAATTAAAAACTTTAAATCATTGCAAAAGTATGAAATTTATTTCACACACAAGGCATTATATGCCTAATGTTAACCTAAAAAAAACATATAACATCATGAGACTATCTGTTGTACTATGTATGCTCAGCTTATTTTGCGCATCCGCGAAAACGGGTTACTCTCAAGTAGCGGAAATATCATTGAATCTGCACAATGTTACTATCTCGGAGGCGCTTGAAGAGATCAAGCACCAAAGTGAATACTCTTTTTGGTATAAGAATGATGAGATTAATCTTAATGAGAAGATCTCTGTGAAGGCTAATAAGCAAAGTATCAACCAAGTATTGCATGGCATTCTTGGTAAACAAGGTTTGTCTTATACAATCGATGATAAACATATCATAATCTACAAGAAAAATGAACAGCCTCGGATGGTCCAACAAGATGGTAAAATTACAGGTATCATTACCGATCAAGCGAATGTACCCATCATTGGTGCAAATGTTATCGTAAAAGGTTCCTCTATAGGTAGCATATCCGATATGAATGGGCATTTCAGTTTAGATGCGTCGGAAAAGGATATACTTCTGATATCTTATATCGGTTACATGACTAAAGAAGTAAAAATAGGCAAGCAACGTTCCCTTAAAATCCAACTGACTGAGGATACCCAAAATATTGATGAGGTTGTTGTCATTGGCTATGGTTCTGTGAAGAAGAGTGATTTAACGGGTGCTGTATCTTCTGTTAAAACAGCTGAATTACAGCAAACGCCCATGACTTCTATCGATCAAGGTTTAGTCGGTCGAGCCTCTGGTGTGCAAGTAATCCAAACCTCTGGTATGCCGGGAGCCGTAGCCTCTATTCGGGTACGTGGCAGTAGTTCTTTGCAAGGTGGAAACGAGCCTCTATATGTTATCGATGGTTTCCCTGTTTATAGTGGTAGTGGTTTCGGTAATACGGGTGGTAAGACACAGATGAGTGGTTTGTCTACAGTGAATCCATCAGATATTGAGTCTATAGAGATCTTGAAAGATGCCGCCGCCACGGCGATCTATGGAGCACGTGCGGCGAATGGTGTCGTATTGATCACAACAAAAAGCGGTAAAAAGGGACGGGATATTATCTCTTTTGAGGCAAGTTTTGGAATATCAAACGTATCCAAAAAGATAGATGTCATGAATGCGCAAGATTATGCGAAATTAGTGAATGAGGCTTATGCAAATGATGGATTGAAACCCTATTATGATGCTACGGCTTTATCTGAGATCGCAAAGATCGGTAATGGGACGGATTGGCAAGACGAGATCTTTCGTGGAGGAAGTACGCAAACATATCAATTAAGTTTTTCGGGTGGTGACGAGAAGACACAATATGCGATATCAGGCAATTACTCAGATCAGAAGGGAATTGTTATCAACTCTGATTTCAAGCGTTACTCCATACGCTTGAATTTGGATCGTAAAATATTCAAGAATTTTAGTGTGGGAACACACATGACCGCCAGCCATACGATTAGTAATTCCGTAGCAACTGATACTGGAGGAGAAGACGGAACTATTTCTGGTGCATTAAGAATGAATCCTATACAGCCTGTATATGAAGATGAGTTGACAGGTGCATACACTCAAATTAATGTTCCTGGAATATTAGTTCCAAATCCGGTAGCGACAGCAAAAGAACGGAAATTTAATAATGCGACTTCACGTTTGCTTGGAGATATTTATGCACAATGGGAGATCATTCCGGATTTAAAACTGAAAGTATCATTGGGAGCGGATGTGATGTATCATAAGACAAACAGATATACCCCGTCCAATATTTATCAGTCTGGAGGAGTTGCCTCGGCTTATGTAGGTGTAAATAAAAGTATAAATTGGCTGAACGAAAATACACTGACTTGGAATAAAACATTTGCAGAGGAGCACGACTTAAGCTTGTTGGGTGGTTTTACGATGCAAAAAAATAATGCGGAATATGTAATGGGATCCTCCTCAAATTTCGTGAATGATGTAATGCTTTATAATAATCTGGGAGCTGGTTCTGTTTATAACAAACCGGAATCCAACGCTACTCAATGGAGTTTGATGTCGTATTTAGCTCGTATTAATTATACGCTGAAACATAAGTATCTATTTTCCGTGAATGCCCGTGTTGACGGCTCTTCTCGTTTTGGGACAAACAACAAATATGGTTTCTTCCCTTCCGCTTCTGCTGGGTGGCGAATATCGGAAGAGGCTTTTATGGAGCCTGTAAAAGAAGTCATTTCGAATTTAAAGTTAAGAGCCAGTTATGGTTTTACAGGTAATACGGAGATCGGTGTATATGAATCATTGGCAACTTTAGGTACTAGTAATTGGATCTTAGGGAATCAACTCGTATCAGGATTTTTCCCAAACAAAATTCCTAATCCTGACTTAAAGTGGGAGCGCACCGGACAATTTGATATTGGTTTAGATTTAGGCTTGTTCAATAATAGATTACGCATCACAACAGACTATTATAAGAAGAAAACAACAGACCTGCTGTATAGTGTTGCAGTTCCTGCTACATCTGGATATCAAACCATGTTGAAGAATATAGGTAGCATAGAAAATCAAGGATATGAATTATCAATAGAAAGTGATAATTTGACAGGGGCATTCAGTTGGACAACCGCTTTTAACATCGCCTTCAATCGGAATAAAGTTCTTGAATTAGGCGGAGAAGAGTATAAGGAAATGGCAGAAGGCGATGGGCATTTAAAAACAGGCTCTGTACGTCGCTTGATTGTAGGTGAGCCCATTGGTGTTTTCTATGGATATCGTTTTGATGGTATTTTTCAAAATGAGGAAGAATGTAAGCAACAAACTTCATCTGCTTCACCTATTGGTGTTGGTTTGCGTAGATATAAGGATTTAAATGGTGATGGAAAGGTAGATGCCGCTAATGACAGGGAAATATTGGGAGACGCTAATCCTAAATTTTTCGGAGGATTAACAAATACGTTTGCTTATAAGGGCTTCGAACTTAATGTGTTCTTACAATATTCCTATGGAAATAAGATTCTTAATTATAATGCCATGGAATTGGAGAATCCAACAGGTGGGCAAAATGCTTATGCGGACATGGTAAATCGTTGGACACCGGAAAATCCGAGTAACATATACCCAAAGGCAACAACAAATAGAGCCTTATTGGTAAGTGATCGATTTATAGAAGATGGCTCTTATCTGAAATTGAAAACGTTATCACTATCTTATAGCTTTCCTAAAATAAACTTAAAGCATATCCAAGGTTTGCGTCTGTATGTGACTGGACAAAATTTATTAACATGGACAAAATATCGGGGATATGACCCTGAAGTTAGTTATAGAGGTGCCTCTACGCTTGAAGCGGGCGAAGATTTCGGTGGCTATCCACAATCTCGTACATTTATGTTTGGTATAAAACTTGATATTAAGTAATAATTAAATTGTATTATCATGAATAAATATATAATATTTGGCTGTATATCAATATTCTCATTGTTCAATGTACAGTGTTCTTTCTTAGACGAGAAACCAATAGACAGGCTGGTCGTGGATAACTTTTACACGAGTCAGAAAGATGCCCAAGCGGCAGTTGATGCAACTTATCAACAACTTAATAGTATTTATAGTAGGTGCATGTATATGTTATGTGATCTTACATGTGATGGGATGAAAAACGGTCTTGGTATGCCTAATGCCTTTCTACAGAACTTGGAATTTTTGCGTCACACCCCGGAAAACACATTTATTAGAGATATGTGGCAAAATAATTATTCGGGCATTATGAAAGCTAATGCCGCTATTAATAACATTCCATCTGTTACTATGAATCCTGATTTACAAAAAAGATTTATAGCAGAAGCAAAATTCTTACGTGCTCTTTATTATTTCAATTTAGTCCGCTTTTTTGGAGATGTTCCTTTGGTGACTCAGTTAGAGACAATAGATGATGCTATGGGGCCGAGAGTTGCGAAAGAGCAGATCTATGAACAGATTCTATCTGATTTGACAGATGCGGAAAGTGCCCTTCCTTATCCCTCAGAATATGGGACTACAGATATAGGGCGTGCGACAAAAGGTGCTGCCAAGATTTTAGCAGGAAAGGTGTATTTGACGAAAGGTGATTATTCCAAAGCAAAGGAAAAACTGGCAGAGGTTGTTGAACAAGAAGGTGCTTATGGGTATGGTTTACATGTGGAGTATGGAGATAATTGGAACTTGGATACTGAAGCTGGTAAAGAGGCTGTCTTTTATATTGAATATAAGGCGGACCCATTACCTCATAATGATGAAATGAGTTTAACGGGACCCAAATATTCTTTGCCTGAACCGATCGGAGTTAGTGGATCTAATGAGGCGGATATTCCCACTATGGAATTAAATAATACCTTTAAGGAAAATGATAAACGTAAAGCCGTGAATTTAAGAACGCATTATACGAACCCTGTAAATGGAAAGGAATTGATATCAAGTATTCCTTTGTTTGGCAAGTATTGGCAAGATGGATTAACGGCTATTAAGTTCTGTGAGATCAATATGCATATCATCCGTTATTCGGATGCCTTGCTTATGTATGCGGAAGCGTTAAATGAAATCGGAGAATCAGAGAAAGCTCATCAAGTTTTAAATCGTGTTCGAGAGCGTGCGTTTGGTGATTCTTCTGAAAATTATGAGGGTTTGTCTAAAGATGCTTTCCGGGCAGCAGTCTTACAAGAGCGTTATTTGGAATTTCCGATAGAAGGACATCGCTGGTTTGACCTCGTACGTACAGGTACATTCATAAAACGGATGAAAGAGCACAGCACATACGAAGCGAAAGTCGCTGAGAAGAATAAGACGGACATTGCTAGTAATATAAAGGATTACATGATTCTCATGCCTATTCCTCAACGGGAATTGGATTTGAATCCTGAGCTAACGCAAAATCCGGGTTGGTCATAAAATGTTAATTGGAGCTGTAAAACTTACAGCTCCTCAACTTTTATCAATATGAATACAAATATCAATAATACCTTGTTTTCATTGACTATCGTAAGTCAATGTTTGGCCTGCCAGCCTAAAAATCAGGAAGCAGACAATACTTCACAAAAAACGAAACCATTAAATGTTGTCTTTATTCTCTCGGATGACCACCGGTATGATTATATGGGGTTCATGAATACGATCCCTTGGTTGGAAACTCCTAATATGGATCGGATGGCCAAGGAAGGAGCGCATATCAAAAATGCGTTTGTTACGACCTCTCTTTCTTCTCCCAGCCGTGCTTCCATCTTGACCGGCATGTATTCACATAGCCATAAGGTGGTTGATAATGCCGCTCCTCTTCCTGATGGATTGATCTTTTTCCCACAATATTTGCAGGAGTGTGGATATAAAACTGCTTTCTTTGGAAAATGGCACATGGGAAATGACTCAGGGGCTCCTCAACCAGGCTTTGATCATTGGGAAGGTTTCAAGGGGCAGGGGGAATATTATAACCCTCGTATAAATACAAATGGGGAATGGATACAATATAAAGACAGTACCTATGTTACGGATCTCTTGACCGACCATGCGATCCAATTCATGAAAGAACAAAAACAAGCGGATAAACCGTTCTTTGTCTATTTGTCTCATAAGGGTGTGCACGACAATTTTTCAGCCGCAAAGCGCCATAAGGATTGTTATAAAAATAAGGAATTGGTATTACCTCCGAACTTCAATACGCCTCATTATGGCATTAAAGAGTTGCCGACTATTGATAAGAAAACAGGAAAGGCTGCGTTTGGAAAAGAGTATTATGGAGAAAAAATGGCTCCGGATTGGGTGAAAAGTCAAAGAGAAAGTTGGCATGGGGTGGACTATTCCTACCATGGCCGTCCTTGGGATGTTCAAGTTCGTAAATATTGTGAGACCTTGCGTTCTGTAGATGAAAGTATCGGTTCTGTCTTGGATTATCTGAAAGAAGCAGGGTTAGATGATAACACGTTGGTTATTTACATGGGTGATAATGGCTTTGCGTGGGGAGAACATGGATTGATCGACAAAAGACAGTTCTACGAGGAATCTGTGCGAGTTCCTATGTTGGTTCGTTGCCCTAGTATGTTTGAGGGAGGTAAGGTAATAGAGAATATGGTACAAAATGTAGATGTCGCTCCTACAATTATGGCTTGTGCGGGTTTAGAAAAGGCTGAGCAGATGGTGGGATATTCTTTCTTGCCTTTGCTCAAGGGAGAAAAGGTGGATTGGAGAGATCATATCTTCTACGAGTATTATTGGGAATATGAATTTCCGCAGACACCAACGATGCATGGTATCCGCACCGATCGTTATAAGTATATCCGTTATCATGGGGTTTGGGATACGAATGAGTTCTATGATTTGCAAAATGATCCGTATGAAACTACGAACCTGATTGCGGAACCTGAATATAAAGAGACAATCAAACAATTGAATGCTCAGATTTATGACTGGCTGGAGTCTACGGATGGAATGAATATCCCTTTGAAACGAACCGTGAGACCTCACACGGATCATCGGAATCAAGGGCATTACTGATTCGCAAGAAGTATGATTTATGAAGGATTATAATATATCCTTTTTTATTAATAGCTTTATAAAAGTTTGGTATAATAAATTAATACAAATACGATGAAATGCAAATACATTTTATTATCAAGCATTTTCCTATATGACTTTAGTGCTGTTCAAACAGCCATGGCACAGAATGATAGGACACCGAATATCATTTATATCATGTCTGACGATCATGCTTCGCAGGCGGTAAGTGCTTATGGTGGAATTTTATCAACGGTCTTACCGACCCCCAATATTGATCGAATAGCGCATGAGGGCGCAATATTGAGGAATTGTTTTGTGACGAACTCAATCAGTACCCCGAGCCGTGGAGCGATTATCACAGGACAATATAGCCAAAAGAATGGTGTATATACTTTGCAAGATCCATTAGATCCGGATCATCCGAATGTAGCGAAATGCTTGCAGCAAGCAGGATATCAAACCGCTATATTCGGTAAATGGCATTTGCATGCGGAACCTACAGGTTTTGATTATTACAATATCTTGCCTGGACAGGGCCGTTATAATGACCCGATGCTTATAGAAAAAGGTACATGGGGGAATGATCCGCATGCGAATCCCCGAACGGGTAAAGTGTATAAAGGGCATTCTACCGACGTGATAGGAAGTGAGGCTATCAAATATATGGAAAATCGAGATAAGAGCAAGCCTTTCTTTATGATGTGCCATTTCAAGGCTCCTCACAGACCGTGGACACCCGCCGAGCGTTTCAAGGATTTATTGAAAGATGTAACGATCCCGGAGCCGGAGAACTTATTGGACACATATGAGGGCAAGGGAGAGTATGCGGAGTTGCTACGGATGAGCATGGAGCATTTGAGGCAGACGGATGTGAAAACGGATATACCTACGGATATGAGCCGTGATGAGTTGCGCCATTGGGCTTATCAATTGTATATTAAAGATTATTTGCGCTGTATCGCTGGTATTGATGAAAACGTAGGGCGTATCTTGAACTATTTGGATGAGCAAGGATTGGCGGAAAACACGGTTGTCATCTATACCGGAGACCAAGGATTTTTTTTGGGGGAACATGGTTGGTTTGATAAACGATTGATGTATGAGGAATGCTTGCGTATGCCGTTTGTTATCCGTTATCCGAAAGAAATCAAACCCGGCACGGATAATAAGGATATAACATTGAATATCGATTTCGCTCCTCTATTTTTGGATTATGCCGGAATGGACAAGCCTAGCCAAATGCAGGGAGAAAGTTTCCGCTCGAATTTGAGAAATGAGACCCCAGCTAATTGGAGACAGGCTATGTATTACCGCTATTGGATGAATGCGGATAACGACCATAACGTGACAGCCAACTATGGTATCCGTACGGATCGCTATAAATTGATATTCTATTATGGAGAGTCGTTGGGAATGACCGGGACCAAGAATGAGTCCAGAACTCCCGAATGGGAATTGTATGACTTGAAAGAGGATCCAATGGAAATGAAGAACCTGTATCACGACCCATCGAAAAAGGCGTTGATTAAAGAGTTGAAGACAAAACTGTTGGAATTGAAACAACAATATGACGATGAGGATAGTAAATATCCGACTATGGCTGAGATAGCCCGGAAGTATTATTGGTGATAATTTCTGTTTTTTGTACGTTTGTGTAATTTTAAAATTTTGAATACATGAAGAATGCGATTAACTATGGGGTCTTCTTGGCTCCGGCCTTCTTATTCTCCGCATGCGGAACCGGGCAAAAAGAAGTGGCAGAGAAGCCGCTTAATATCATCCATATCATGACGGATGATCATTCGTATCAAACTATTAGCGCTTATGGACATGCGCTAGGTAAATTGGCACCAACACCAAATTTAGATCGTTTGGCTGCAGAAGGAATGTTGTTCCGGCAAGCTTTCGTTGAGAATTCTCTGTCTACTCCTAGCCGTGCTTGTTTGATGACCGGTCTTTATAGCCATCAAAACGGACAAAGACAATTAGGAAAAGGTATTGATACGACAAAAGTATTCTTCTCTGAAATCTTACAACAGCACGGTTATCAAACAGGTGTTGTCGGTAAATGGCATATGCAATGTGAGCCGAAAGGTTTTGATTATTATCATGTGTTATGGGATCAGGGAGATTATTATAATCCGGAGTTTAAAAGCAAAGAATCGAATGGCAAGTATGTAAAAGAAGAGGGATATGCGACGACCCTTACGACCGATCACGCTATCGAGTTTTTGGAAGAGAGGGATAAGGATAAGCCTTTCTGCCTGCTGGTTCATCATAAGGCTCCACATCGTAACTGGATGCCGGATACGAAATATATGGATTTATATGAGGATGTAGAGTTCCCATATCCAGATACTTTCAATGATAATTATGCTACTCGTTGCGATGCCGCACGTACACAAGAGATGAGTATAGACAAAAATATGACTTTGGTTTATGATTTGAAGGTAGATGAGCTTAAAGATAAGGAGGCTTATAAAAAGGAATGGAATATTGGTGGTTGGGAGGCCTCTTTGGATCGTATGACCCCGGAACAACGGGAGGCTTGGATCGCTTCTTATAAGCCTCGTAACGAAAAATTCATTAACGAGAACCTGAAAGGTGAGGATTTGGTTAAATGGAAATATCAACGTTATATCAAGGATTACGTACGTTGCATCAAATCGATTGACGATGAGGTAGGGCGTTTGATCGCCTATCTGGAAAAAGAAGGGCTTATGGATAATACCGTGATCGTTTATACCTCGGATCAAGGTTTTTACATGGGTGAACATGGCTGGTTCGACAAACGTTTCATGTATGAGGAATCTTTCCGTACGCCGTTGATTATCCGTTATCCTGCTAAAATCAAGGCGGGAAGTGAATGTACGGCCTTAGTACAGAACATTGACTATGCCCCGACTTATCTGGATATAGCCGGTATCGAGAAACCTGATTATATGGTAGGAACTTCTTTAGTCCCCTTGTTTGGAGGCGAGACACCAAGAGATTGGCGTGAGTATCTATATTATCATTATTATGATTATCCAGCTATCCATATGGTACGTCGCCACGATGGCGTACGTGACAGTCGTTATAAATTGATCCATTTCTATGGAGAGAAGAATGAGCATAATGACGCGATTAATTGCAATGAGCTTTACGATTTGCAAAGTGATCCGAATGAGCTGAATAATTTATACGATAATCCGGAATATGCTGATATCCAAACTCGCCTGCAAGCACGTTTGGATAAGTTCCGTGTAGACCAGAAAGTTGACGAATATTAAGGTGCTAACTCTGTAAAATCATTTATTTTGTGTAAGTTTGGCGGATAGAAAGAATCATTCACCTAAAATACGATCGTGAAATGAAAATCAATTTATCCGCCAGATTTTTAATGCTGGCCCTGCTTTGTGGTTCTTGCGTATTGAACACGCCAAAGGAGGAGCTTGAATACAACGGAATGAATACGCTACAGATATCAAATGTAGATGATTTGATATCTTTCTACCAATATGCCGATGACCGAATTCCTTTAATTAGTGGACACCGAGGTGGACGGGGAAAAGGCTATCCTGAGAACAGTATGGAAACCTTTGAAAATACCCTCTCTTATACTCCTGCCACGTTCGAGATAGATCCGAGGTTAACCAAAGATAGTGTTATCGTCCTTTTCCACGATGATACACTGGAGCGTACCAGTAATGGGACTGGGAAAGTTTCTGATTATACTTGGGAAGAATTGCAAAATTTCCGTTTGAAGGATCCCGAAGGAAATATCACAAACTATCGTATCCCGACTTTAGAGGAAGCGATTCGTTGGGCCCGTGGAAAAACAATCCTAATCCTTGATAAGAAGGATGTTCCGATGGAGCGCACTGCTCAGTTGATTACCGATATGCAAGCGGAACCTTATGTAATGATTACGGTTCATGATGGTGCCTCGGCTCGTTTCTTTTACGAGAAAAATCCGAATTTCATGTTTGAGGCTTTCGTGAAAACGAAAGAGGCGGTTCAAGACTATGAGGATAACGGTATACCTTGGAATCATATCATGGCTTACGTAGGTCCGAAGATTACCCCCGAAGTCCGTGAGGTGATCGATATGTTACATGAAAGAGGTGTCATGTGCATGATATCTACCGCTCCCTCCGACGATAAACTATCCACACCCGAAAGTCGTGCTGAAGCATACCGTATGATCATCCGTCAAGGTGTGGACATCATAGAGTCTGACCGACCTATAGAGGTTGCTGAAGCGATCTCTAGCTTGATTCCGGTTAGCAGTTCCAAAGGAAAGTTTTTCTCTACACTATAAACATAATCAATATAAGACATGAACAAAGAACTAGAAATGACTCCCAACGTATTAGTGGAGTTTTTACAAAAGCCAGCGTCCGAGTTTACGAAAGAGGACATTATCCGTTATATCTATGAGAAAGATATCCAGATGGTTAATTTTATGTATCCTGCAGGCGACGGACGTTTGAAAACACTAAACTTTGTAATCAACAATGCGGCCTATCTGGATGCGATCTTGACTTGCGGTGAGCGTGTGGATGGCTCTAGTCTTTTCTCGTTTATCGAGGCGGGAAGTAGTGACCTGTATGTGGTGCCCCGTTTCCGTACGGCTTTCGAGGATCCGTTTGCGGAATTACCTACGCTTACCATGCTTTGCTCATTCTTCAATAAGGATGGAGAACCCTTAGAAAGTTCCCCGGAATATACCTTGCATAAAGCTTGTAAGGCTTTTCATGAGGTGACGGGAATGGAATTTGAGGCAATGGGTGAATTAGAATATTACGTAATCGCACCGGATGAAGGCGTTTTCCCTGCTACCGACCAAAAAGGTTATCATGAATCCGCTCCTTACGCTAAGTTCAATGAGTTCCGGACGGAGTGCATGCACTGCATAGCGCAAGCCGGGGGACAAATTAAATATGGTCATTCAGAAGTTGGTAACTTTACGTTAAATGGTTTGATCTATGAGCAAAATGAGATCGAGTTCTTACCATGTCCTGCGGAAAATGCAGCGGATCAATTGATGATCGCTAAATGGGCGATCCGCAATCTAGCGCATGAATATGGATATAACATCACTTTCGCTCCGAAAATTACGGTGGGAAAAGCAGGTTCCGGTCTGCATGTCCATATGCGTATCATGAAAGATGGCAAGAATCAGATGTTAGCGAATGGTATCTTATCCGAAACCGCCCGTAAGGCTATCGCTGGAATGATGTGCTTAGCTTCCTCTATTACGGCTTTTGGAAATACGAACCCAACCTCATATTTCCGCTTGGTTCCACACCAAGAAGCACCTACGAATATTTGTTGGGGAGATCGGAATCGTTCAGTTTTAGTTCGTGTTCCGCTAGGTTGGGCCGCAAAAACGGACATGTGTGCTTTGGCGAACCCATTGGAACCTGCCAGCCATTATGATACGAGCCAAAAGCAAACGGTCGAGATGCGCTCACCGGATGGCTCCGCTGATTTATACCAATTATTGGCAGGATTGGCAGTTGCGTGCCGCCATGGTTTTGAGATCGACGATGCTTTGGAGATCGCTGAGAAGACTTATGTAAACGTGAATATTCATAAGGAAGAGAATCAAGATCGCCTAAAGACATTGGATCAACTCCCAGACAGTTGCGCAGCCTCAGCCGCCCGTTTAAGACAACAGCGTGCTGTTTTTGAAAAATATAACGTATTTAGTCCGAGTATGATAGACGGCATCATCCGTAAACTGGAATCTTATGATGACGCTTCTTTACGCAAGGACCTAGAGAATAATCCGGAAGAGATGTTGAAGCTGGTCAATACTTATTTCCATTGTGGCTGAAAATCTTTTTTATGGTTTCACAAGAGGGTGTGTCATGACACACCCTTTTTATGCCCTGCTTTCATTTCTTGAACTTTCCATTGCGTTTTTTTGAATATCCGAGCACAAGAGAGGCCATAAATTAAAACGAAAATATTCTAGAGAAGAAAAAAAAGATATAATAGTAAAAAAAACATGATAAAAAATTGTTATTTACAAATTAAAGGCTTACCTTTGCCAACATCAAAACAAAATGATGTTATAAATTCATTTTGAAGTTATATGTTTTTCGAGTTTAACCTTGACTGTGAGCACAAAAGATTATCGCGAAGATCTTTTGAACGGTTGGATAGAGACGTCTATTTAGCCGTTTTTTCTTTTAGCCCTATCCAATAAAGCTATTCAGCTATTTGACAAATACAGCTTTATTTGTCACGGAGATTTTATATCCTTTTATTTTATGGATTACGAAATAACATACTGCATAAAAGCGGTATGTTGTATCGCACTATTATACAGTTGAGCAATGAATTATACATATAAACAAATATGGCTCATCAACTTTCCTGTAATAATGAGCATCTTAATGGAACAATTAATCAATATTACGGATGCTGTTTTCTTAGGCCACGTTGGAGAGATAGAATTAGGAGCGTCCGCTATCGCCGGAATTTATTATTTGGCGATTTATATGCTTGGTTTTGGGTTTAGCATTGGGTTGCAAGTAATGGTAGCTCGAAGGAATGGAGAGCAAGATTACAAGGAAACCGGCAAGACCTTTTTTCAAGGCTTATTTTTCCTTTTGGGATTGGCTATCTTTCTTTACCTTCTCATTCATACGGTTTCCCCATTTATACTAAAGAAGCTGATCGTTTCCTCGGATATTTATCGAGCGGTAATCCTATACTTGGATTGGCGTAGCTTTGGATTGTTGTTTTCATTCCCATTTTTAGCGATACGTTCTTTTTTAGTGGGGATAACGCATACAAAAGCTCTATCTTGGGCTGCTGCCATAGCGGTATTAATCAATATTCCTTTAAATTTTTATTTGATATTCACTAGGGAATTAGGAATCTCGGGGGCGGCAATTGCCTCTTCTTTGGCAGAGATGGGCTCCTTTATGATGCTTTTCTTCTATATGTGGATACGATTGGATAAAGAAAAATATGGGTTAAGGCCGGTCTATAATGGTAATTTACTTATAAAAGTCTTGAAGTTATCAATATGGAGTATGCTTCATGCGTTTATTAGTGTAGCCCCTTGCATAGTGAAAAAATATTTCCAAAATGAAAGAGATACAGAAGGTTTATTTAAAAAACAGTCGTATGTCCTCTTCCGAAAACAATATAGCGGTATTGACTAGTGCCAAATGGGAATATGCTTGAGGAAAATTCCCCAGTTGCTCCTTGGTTTCAAAATCAATGTCTTCACTGAAAAGTCCCAAGTGATTTGAATTATGAAGCATTTCCTCAAACAGACTACGTGCTTCTTCTTTTTCTCCTATGACATAAAGAGCACGAATGAGCCAGAACGTACAAATAGTAAAGGCGGAAGAGGGAAGTCCGAAATCATCATGAGATTTATAACGGTACATCAACCCTTTGTAAAGTAACGCATTCTTTATCGCTTGCACTGTTTTATGGTAGCGTATGTCTCTCGGATCGATAAATCCGTACGGTTCCATTAACAACAAGGACGCATCAAGGTCGGAATTACCGTAGGCTTGCGAGAAACTTTGCATCTCTTCTTTCCAACCGTTTTTCATGACATTTTCTTTGATTACGGTCGCTTCTTCCGACCAACGTCTCCGGTATGTCGGTTTGTTTAATAAATCTGCAATACGAGCTCCCCTGTCTAATGCGACCCAGCACATAACTTTGGAGGAAACAAAATGCTGCCCTTTTCCTCTAATTTCCCAAATGCCTTTGTCTGGTTTTTTCCAGTCAATCATCACATTCGTCAGGATACTTTTTACCATTTCCCACATATCTTCCACCTCGTCCAATGTACCGGGCATCAAACGATAGTATTGGTAGATCAGGTCCATTAAATAGCCGAACGAGTCATTTTGAAGCTGGTGGTAAGCATCATTACCGATCCGAACGGGTCGTGAGTTCTTATAACCGGAAAGATGTCCCAGAATAACTTCCGTCAATTTTCTTTCTCCGCGAATACCGTACATGATCTGGTAAGTATCGTGTTGAGAAACAAAAGTAGACTGGACAAATCTCATGAACCGCCTTGCGGCTTCCACATGGCCTATCTGGAACAAAGTTTCAATGGACATGGAGGCGTCGCGCAGCCAACAAAAACGATAATCCCAGTTACGGACTTCTCCGATCGTTTCCGGTAGGCTAGTTGTTATGGCCGCCAATACGGCTCCATTATAAAAAGACATCAATTTTAAAACTAGGAGACTTCGCTCAATGATATCGTTATAGACCGTAAACTTCTTGGTTCGGTCAGTCCAATTCAACCAATAAACCAGTGTCCGGCAGTATTCCAGTTTCTCACGCTCAATGTTGACGGGTATTACTTTCTCGTTATATGAAAGTAGCAAGAACTCGTCCTTAACCAGTACGATTTCTTTCTGTTCCAAGATGTTGTGCAAAGGTAGTGAGGAATAAAGATATTGCCTATCTTTGCTGTTAGAAGTAGAGTAGGTCTCTATATATTCCGAGGTCATGTTGAAAATTGTCTTTCCACGGGCATAGTCCGGAGCCGGCTCATAGTTGATTTTAAAACGGGGAGTACCTTTGATTCTGCGGATATATCGGTAGATCTCTGCCGGACGATAACAATTGCTCGCATCGCTCAGATGGTAACAAGGCATGAAATCTACAACGGCAAATTCATTTTCTTCTGATACGAAGTTGGTCGAAAGAATATTTGTATGAGGAACATACGATTGCGATATTTGATAATCCGGAGAAACCTCGAAGCCGAAATATCCCCCTTTCTCCCGATCGAGCAATGACGCAAAGATGGAAGGTGAGTCGAAGTTAGGGAAACATAACCAATCTATACTGCCTTTATCCGAAATCAAAGCCGCTGTGCAGCAATTTCCTATTACTCCGTAATTTAACTTGTCCATAAAAATTATTTTTTATTTGTCCACAATCCTTTAAAAAAATCAACGGTGGCTTTCAGTTGACCTTTTATGCTTCTGGAAGTCGTTCCGTAACTAACACCTTCACTCGACAGTTCTTCCAAAAAAGGCAATACTTCTTCCTGCGAGGACAGATTGTATTTGGCTTTTTCAGATACAATTCCAACTTTAACTGTTATGGCGGATACTGGAAGAGCCCGGAACATGTCCTCATCCGTCGTGTCATCTCCCATTGCTAGTATAAAATCATAGCGGGAAGCCAATAATAGGCGATCTACTTCCGAACCTTTTGTGCATTCTGGAGATTTTATTTCCACGACTTTGTTGCCCTGCATGATTTGTAATCCCTTTTTCAGGCAAACAGGCATTATAGCCTTTGTTAGCTGTTGCGCTCTCAGCTCCCCCAGCCAGGCGTCCGATTCTCTATAATGCCAGGCAAGAGCAGCTTCTTTTGTCTCAAGATGAGAGTACGGGGTTTTGCTTACAAACAAATTTAGAATAAACAATAGCTCCGAATCCCACTCTCGATTGCCTATGTTTTTATGCCATGCGCCTTTTTCCTTGTAAAATGCGCCATGTTCGGCGGCAAAAGACAGAGGAATATCTCCCAGCCATTTCTCCAATGTATAGTGGTCCCGCCCGCTATTAATGGTTACATGATTCCGAGGGTCGGAACAAAAACGCTGTAACAGGTCTCGTAATGCAGGTGTTGGAACTGCATCTTCCGGATGATTTTTGAATGCAGTTAATGTTCCGTCGTAATCCAGCAAAATCAAGCGCTTTTTCGCTTGGTCATATAATGTTTTGATTTCGTTCTGGTCTTGTGCGGAGATCTTTTTCTTTTGTAATCGTTTGTTTTTCTCTGCGGTCTGCCGCCATTCTCTCATGAAATCCACAGCCCATTTGTTTACGGTTTGAACCGAAAGGATGGCTTGCATTCGCTGAAGCCTTTCTCTTTGTTCCTCCAATGGCATTTTCAATGCACGGCAAATGGCTTGTTCGATCTGGTCCGTGTCGTTTGGATTAATCAATAAAGCATCAGACAATTCAACCGAAGCACCGGCCATTTCACTTAAAATGAGTACCCCCGGATTATCTTGTTTGGTAGCGACATACTCTTTTGCCACAAGATTCATACCATCGCACAAAGGGGTTACCAAGGCTATATCGGCAACATAATACATCGCTACTAATTCCTCAAAAGAGAAACCATGATAAAAATAACATACCGGAGTCCAATTCATGGTAGAGTAAGTTCCATTGATAGAACCGATCTCCTCGTCTATTTTGGTTTTCAATTCGGCATAACTGCCTACATGGTCGCGAGAGGGGACGATAACCATCGCCAATGTCACTTTCCCGTGATATTCCGGATGATTTTTCAAAAAAGAGGCGAATCCGTAAAGACGGTGCAATATTCCTTTGCTGTAATCCAGTCGGTCTACCGATATGATTAACTTATGATCTCCAAATAGAAGTCGTGTTTTCTCTACTGCGTGGTGGACTTTGTCATCAGCTATCACATTGTGATAAAGATCATAGTTTATCCCCATCGGTAATGCATCCACACGGGTTACACGATCATTCATTTGAACTTCATCCAGATTGAAATTCTTATGAAGGACGCATTCCGTCGCACTGATGAAATGACGCATATAATCGTGAATGTGAAAAGCGACAAAGTCGGCTCCCAAAAGTCCGTTCAGGATCTCGACCCTTTCGGGCAGAATCCGGAAAAGTTCATGTGAAGGAAACGGAATATGGTGGAAATACCCGATATGAAGGTTGGGAAACTTCTCACGGAGCATGCCCGGCAACAGCATTAACTGATAGTCCTGTACCCAAACCCAATCATTAGGTTCAACTATCCGAGATATCTCTTCACAAAAAACAGCATTGACTTCCCTATATGATTCCCAAAAGTTCTTTTTATATAACGTATAAGCAAAAAAGTAATGACAGAGGGGCCATAGGGTACTGTTGCTATATCCTTCGTAGTAATTTTCATACTGCCTGTCGGATAAGAATACCGGATGATAATTATTTTTTTCCAATTGACTGCAAATGTCATCTTTTTCCGTCTTTTGTTCTACGCAGACGCCAGGCCAACCGATCCAATGTTTTTCACAATTAACGTCCAATGACTTCAAACCTGTAGCCAGCCCTCCTTCGCTCCGTGAAAAAACAAATTTTCCATCGGAGGAACGTGTAACTTTTACAGGCAACCTATTCGAAATGATAAATAATCTCATATTTGAAATATTATATACAACACAAAGCAAAATCCATACCAATTTGTATTTGTCATTGATAAACAGATGTTTGCAAATAGGGAAGCCTAAGTAATATTACCAAAATGAAAAAGTGTTTTTCATTTTAGTTGTTTTTTTTACTTTCAATTTAGAATTGATATTTTTAATCTATTGATATATAGTGATTTATGTTTATTGTTCTTAAATTGGTCTGATTTTGGCATTATCTTTATCAGTTTAGATTTCCGAAGAAAGTATCATTAATATTCATCTTCGGTTGTCTGCTATAAGAAACAATGTAGAATAACAAAGAAACAAAATGGTATTTTTTATTTATCAGTTAGGCTCGCTTGCCTCTGTATGGGCAATCAGCAATTTAATAAAAAAAGATGTTCCTCAAAGGATCAAAAACAAGATTATCGTTCTGTTACTAGTAACAAGCTGGATTGGTGTTTTGGGGTATTTTTTCATTTTGAAAAACAGGATTGAAAAATGGTGGCCTTGCAAGAAGTATTTGGTTGCCCATAGAAGGATATGAGTTTCATATTATATATTATTGCAATTAAAGTTGTTTTATGTGTACCAAAATCTTTTTCTTCATTCATTATGTAAAGATTTGAATTGTTTTTTTCTTTTTGAGCCGTGGATATAATTTATTCACGGCTTATTTAAAGGATTTGATTTCAAAAATTAGGATACAAATGGAAAAGAATATGCGGATGAAATTTTTGAAGCAACGGATAACGGTAATATTACTGTTAGTGGCTAGCGTATGTATATGTGGTAACATCAATGAATTCTATTTCTTCGAAAATGATTATTATTTTAAATATCTGCTGAATACTTTTACAGGAATCATCCTTTTGACAGGAATTGCCTATTTATGCTATCCTCAAAAGAAGACAAATCAGGAAAATGAATTGGTGCTGAATGAATACAAACTGGTGTATGAAACGGAGTCTACCGCATCGCAATATTTTATTTCTGATACAGAAGCTTGGAACACATTAAGAAAACAATTGAAAACAACAGCTCAGGGACATGCTATTTTATATATCAGCAAAAGTTGCGAATTGCCTATAATCAATAACACGATTTTAGCTAAAAAAAGAAATTTCGATTGTTGGAAGCCTGTCTGTGCAGGGCAGATATCTAAAGATTTTGGTGAGATTTAAAGTGATCATAAAAAATATATGGCAGCCATAAAACGATGTCCATGGAAAGGAAATGTCAATTATCTGAAAATATGGGGAATAATATTGAATTGGACCTAATCAGCGTTGAAAAGCACCTCATTCAGAAAGTTCTCCAACATACCAACGGATACAAAACCGAAGCAGCTCGTCTTCTTGGGATAGGCTTAACCACACTTTATAAGAAGATGGAAGCCTATGGACTATAATGTGGAACACTTTGTTCTTGCATACCCGGTAGGTTACCTAAAACAGGCAGCTTGCCTTTTTTATATACCTTTTCAAAATGAAAATATCCTTTTCATTTTGAAAAGGATTGAGCATATTACATAATAATATTATTTTTTTGATTATATAACTGATAAACAATATATTGTGCATAAACTCGATTTTTTGGCACAGCTTTGGCATATAATAGGGCGGAAAACAAATAAATAGTATTAACAATTAAAAGAGACAAGTATGGAAGATACGTTATCATTTTTGTTCTTGTGTGCTACCGGTGTAGCATGCTATTGGTTTTTCTTCAAGTGTGTGGACTGGTTTGAGAAAATTTAATGTAAGAAAGGAGAATTAAATTATGTTTTTAGCACTGTTTATACTTTGCTTATTGATCTTCGGGTATTTGATGTATGTCCTAATTAAGCCCGAAAAGTTTTAATGGTAATTATTTTTTTAAGTGAAAAGATGAATACAGAAATTTTAGGTGTAGCATTGCAGATATTGCTGCTGCTGGTTATCAGTTACCCGCTGGGAAAGCATATCGCCAAGGTGTATAAGGATGGAAACGACTGCATGCGTTTCATGGCTCCAATTGAAAGATTTATTTACAAACTGGCGGGTATCAACCCCAATGAAGAGATGGATTGGAAGGCATTCTTGAAATCTCTGCTTATTATAAACGTATTTTGGTTCTTCTGGGGTATGATCCTGTTGGTATCGCAAGGATATCTTCCTTTGAATCCTGATGGGAACAGCGGACAAAGTCCAGATTTGGCGTTCAACACGTGTATTAGTTTCATGGTTAACTGTAACTTGCAGCACTATAGCGGAGAAAGCGGTTTGACTTATTTTACACAGTTGTTCGTCATCATGTTGTTCCAGTTCATCACTGCTGCAACAGGTATGGCTGCCATGGCTGGAATTATGAAATCGATGGCCGCCAAAACAACTAAAACAATCGGCAACTTCTGGCACTATTTAGTGATCAGCTGTACACGTATCCTTTTCCCGATGTCTCTGATCGTGGGTTTCATCCTGATCATACAAGGTACGCCGATGGGCTTCGACTCCAAAATGACAATCCCGACATTGGAAGGAGCTGAACAAACTGTTTCACAAGGTCCTACAGCTGCAATCGTTCCGATTAAACAGTTAGGTACGAATGGTGGTGGTTACTTCGGAGTAAACTCTTCTCACCCATTGGAAAACCCGACTTACCTGACCAATATTGTAGAATGCTGGTCTATTCTGATCATTCCGATGGCATTGGTATTTGCTTTGGGATTTTATCTGAAACGTAAAAAGTTAGGTTATGTGATCTATGGTGTGATGCTGTTTGCTTATCTTTTGGGGGTATTCTGTAACGTTCACTATGAGATGGCAGGTAACCCGAAAATCGACGAGATGGGTATTGACCAGTCTTGCGGTGCTATGGAAGGTAAGGAAACCCGTCTGGGTCCGGGCGCAACCGCTTTGTGGTCTGTGACTACGACCGTCACCTCTAATGGTTCCGTTAACGGTATGCACGACAGTACAATGCCTCTTTCCGGTATGGTGGAGATGTTGAACATGCAGATCAATACATGGTTTGGTGGTGTCGGCGTAGGTTTCATGAACTACTATGCATTCTTGATTATAGCCGTATTCATCAGCGGTTTGATGGTCGGACGTACGCCGGAATTCTTAGGTAAAAAGGTAGAAGCCCGAGAAATGAAGATTGCGACGATCGTTTCGTTGGCTCACCCGTTCGTGATTTTGATCTTTACGGCTATCTCTTCCTACGTATGGGTATATGCCCCTGAATTCGTAGAGAGCGAGGGTGGCTGGTTGAACAACCCCGGTTTCCATGGTTTCAGTGAAATGTTATATGAATATACTTCTTCTTCTGCTAACAACGGTTCCGGTTTTGAAGGATTAGGCGACAATACCTATTTCTGGAACTACACTTGCGGTTTGGCACTGATCATTTCACGTTATTTGCCAATTGTCGGACAGGTAGCTATTGCAGGTCTTTTGGAAAACAAGAAGTACACTCCGGAAAGTGCGGGTACATTAAAGACTGATACGGTTACATTCGGTGTGATGACATTCTGCGTAATCGTCATCGTTGCTGCCTTGTCATTCTTCCCGGCACAAACATTAGGCCCGATCGCCGAATATTTTAGTATTTACTAATTGACAGATTAAGAAGATGAGAAATAACAAAACTGCTTCTTTATTTCCAAAGGAGCTCGTTATAGAAAGTTTGAAGCAATCATTCGTTAAGTTGAATCCGCGGATGATGTTCCGTAACCCGATCATGTTTATCGTGGAGGTAGTGACATTCGTCATGTTGTTTGTTACGATTTGGGCTGCTGCCACCGGTGATACAACGCAAGGATCTTTCGGTTACAATATCTTAGTGTTTATTGTATTGTTCGCCACGTTGCTTTTCGCCAACTTCGCAGAGGCGATTGCAGAGGCACGAGGCAAGGCTCAGGCCGACAGTTTGCGTAAGACCCGGGAAGAAACTCCTGCCAAATTGTGTGTCGGTAACAAGATCGAAACGGTCAGTTCTTCTCAGTTGAAGAAAGGCGACATCTTTATTTGTGAAGCCGGCGACACGATTCCTTCCGATGGTGAAATTATCGAAGGTCTGGCTTCTATCGATGAAAGCGCCATCACAGGTGAATCTGCTCCGGTGATCCGTGAAGCGGGTGGAGACAAGAGTTCTGTAACAGGCGGTACGAAAGTATTGTCCGACCAGATCAAGGTGAAAGTGACGACCGAACCGGGTGAAAGTTTCTTGGATAAGATGATCGCCTTGGTGGAAGGCGCTTCTCGCCAGAAAACTCCGAACGAAATCGCCTTGACAATCTTGCTGGCAGGTTTTACATTGGTATTCGTTGTTGTTTGCGGTACCTTGAAACCGTTTGCTGATTATTCCAACACGACGATTACGATCGCGGCCTTTATCTCTTTGTTCGTTTGTTTGATCCCGACTACGATCGGTGGTTTGTTATCTGCCATCGGTATTGCCGGTATGGATCGTGCGTTGTCTGCTAATGTGATCACCAAATCCGGTAAGGCGGTTGAAACAGCCGGTGACATTGATACTTTGCTGCTCGACAAGACCGGTACGATCACGATCGGTAACCGTAAAGCAACCCAGTTCTATCCGGTATCCGGCATTGACGAACACTCTTTTGTACAAGCTTGTCTACTGTCCTCTCTTTCTGACGATACACCCGAAGGTAAGTCAATCGTGGAACTGGGACGTGAAAAAGGTGTACGTGTACATGATCTGAATACATCCGGATCAAAGATGATCAAGTTTACGGCAGAAACTAAATGTTCAGGGGTGGATTTGGCAAACGGTACTCGCATCCGTAAAGGAGCTTTTGATGCTATTCGTAAGATGAGTGAGGCTGCCGGCAACAAATATCCGAAAGAAGTGGCCGATTTGGTTCAGAAGATCACGAGTAACGGCGGTACTCCGCTGGTTGTTTCACAGGATGATTTCATCATTGGTGTGATCGAGTTACAGGATATCATCAAACCGGGTATCCAAGAACGTTTTGAACGTTTGCGTAAGATGGGTGTGAAGACGGTAATGGTAACCGGTGATAACCCGTTGACCGCAAAATATATCGCTGAAAAAGCCGGTGTAGACGATTATATCGCCGAAGCCAAACCGGAAGACAAGATGAACTATATCCGTAAGGAACAGGAAAACGGTAAGCTGGTCGCCATGATGGGGGACGGTACGAACGATGCCCCGGCCTTGGCTCAGGCAAACGTTGGTGTCGCAATGAACAGTGGTACGCAGGCTGCCAAGGAAGCTGGTAATATGGTTGATTTGGACAACGACCCAACGAAACTGATCGAGATTGTCGAAATCGGTAAACAGTTGCTGATGACTCGCGGTACGCTGACTACTTTCAGTATCGCTAACGACGTGGCCAAGTATTTCGCTATCGTACCAGCTCTGTTCATGGTTACGATCCCGGCATTGGCCCCGATGAACATCATGCACCTGCACAGTCCGGAATCAGCGATCCTAAGTGCGATCATCTTTAATGCGATCATCATCCCGATTCTGATCCCTCTGGCATTACGTGGTGTGGCTTATAAACCGATTGGTGCTTCCGCATTGCTTCGTCGCAACTTGCTGATCTACGGTTTGGGCGGTGTAATTGCCCCGTTCATTGGTATCAAGTTGATAGATATGATTGTAAGTTTATTCATGTAAAAGTAAAATCAATATTAAAAACCTTCCTCCCTCTGTATGAAGATAGGAGGAAGGTTAAAAAAATAAAACAATAATTCATTATGATATCAAATCTTTTTAAATCATTAAGACTGACAATTGCATTTTGTTTGTTCTTCAGTGTTTTCTACATTTTCGTTTTGTGGTTGTTTGCCCAAGTGGCAGGACCGAATAAGGGTAATGCCGAACTGGTTACATTGAATGGAAAAGTAGTGGGGGCCGCTAATATTGGTCAGAATTTCACGCAAGATATTTATTTCTGGGGACGTCCTTCCCATGCCGGTGACGGTTACGATGCATCCAGTTCGGCAGGTAGTAACAAGGGACCTTCCAATGAAGAACATTTAGCCTTGTTGGAAGAACGTATTGATACATTCTTGGTTCATCATCCTTACCTAACCCGTGAAAAAGTTCCGGCTGAAATCATCACGGCCAGCAGTTCCGGTTTGGATCCCCATATCTCACCGAAAGCGGCTTATGCACAGGCCAAACGTGTAGCGGACGCTCGTGGATGGTCGGAAGAAAAGGTAATGGGTATCGTCAATTCTCATGTTGAGAAACCGTTATTGGGTATGTTCGGAACGGAGAAAGTAAATGTATTGAAATTAAATGTTGCGCTTGATCAAGCATCAAATAACAAATAACAAATTTTTAATAAGTCAATTAGATTTAGGTTATGAAATCATTCGTAAAAAAAGTAGCAGTCTTGGCAGTTGTATTCTCAATGGCATCTTCTACGTTGGCTAATGCACAGGAAGAGGATGGTAAAGTAAGTTTTTCTGTACAGGGAGATTTGGTAAGTTCCTATATTTGGCGTGGTTTCTACCAGACTGGTGCTAGCTTCCAGCCGACACTATCACTGGGGGTAGGTAATTTCTCTTTGACAGCCTGGGGATCTACCGATTTTCAGGGAGCAAACTCTACATCTATGCCTGCGGCTAAAGAGATAGATTTAACGGCAGCGTATACATTCGGATCAGCTGGTCCTACATTATCTGTCGCTAGCTTATGGTGGGCAGGGCAAGGCTCTTGCCGTTATTTTAACTTCAAAAGCCATGAAACAGATCACCATTTTGAAGTAGGTTTGGCTTACACTTTGCCTATTGAGAAGTTACCTTTGTCTATCACTTGGAATTTCATGTTTGCCGGTCAAGACAAAGATGAAAATGGAAACCAAAACTATTCTTCTTATGTGGAGTTGAATTTTCCATTCACAGTGAAGGGCGTCGATCTGAATGCAACTTGTGGTGTTCTTCCGTATGATGCGGGAATAACTACGTATGGAGGTGATGTAAATAGTGGATTTGCAGTAACGAATGTTGCATTGAAAGCAACGAAAGATATCAAAATCACGGATTCTTTCTCATTACCTATTTTTACACAGGCAATTTGGAACCCTCGTATGGAGGATGCCCATCTTGTCTTGGGAATTTCTTTAAGACCTTGATATAATAATACGCATGGACCGAGAACAAAGTGTACAACATTTTTTAGATTTGTTGAAAAAGTCTCGTCGTGGCAATTTTAAAATCTACATCGGCATGATTGCCGGTGTAGGTAAATCGTATCGGATGCTATCAGATGCCCACCAATTACTGGAAAGCGGTATCGATGTCAAGATCGGTTATATAGAAACACATGGGCGAGTCGAGACGGAGGCATTGGTGGAAGGATTGCCTATCATCCCCCGCCGCAAGATATTTTATAAAGGAAAAGAGATCGAAGAGATGGACTTGCAGTCGATTCTCAGTATCCATCCTGAAGTTGTCATCGTTGACGAATTGGCTCATACCAATGTCGAAGGCAGTAAGAACGAAAAGCGTTGGCAGGATGTCATGGATATACTGGATGCCGGTATCAGTGTGATCACGGCGGTCAATATTCAGCATATAGAAGGACTTAACGAGATGGTGCAGGACGTGGTTGGCATTGAGGTCAAGGAACGTATTCCTGATATCGTACTGGAGCAGGCTGATGAAGTGGTCAACATAGACCTTACTGCTGACGAACTGCTGGCTCGGTTAAAAGCCGGAAAAATATACAAACCCGATAAGATACAAACAGCATTAAATAATTTCTTTAAGGCTGAACATATTCTTCAGCTTAGGGAGTTGGCATTGAAAGAGGTAGCTTTGCGGGTAGAAAAAAAAGTGGAGAATACCATTCCGGAGAATCTCGGTGTACGCCACGAAAGGTTTATGGCCTGCATCAGCAGTAATGAGAAAACTCCCCGTAAGATCATACGGAAAGTCGCACGGTTGGCAACCCGATATAATTCCAAGTTTTTTGTACTGTATGTACAAACCCCAAGAGAAAGTTCCGACAGGATTCCGTTGGCAAGTCAAAGGCATTTGCTTAACCATTTCAAGTTGGCAACGGAACTTGGAGGAGAAATCATTCAAGTGCAATCCCCACATATAACGGCTGCGATCGTACAGGCATGTAAAGAAAAGCAAATCAGTACGCTATGTATCGGACGACCAGCTTTAAAATATCCTTCCGCTATCCTTGCGATGGTCCACTATCGGAACATGTTAGAAGAGTTGGCTCAATTAGGCATTGATTTAATAATATTAGCATAAAAATCCTTCCATGAATATGAATATAAAAACAAAGTTGACTTATGGGATAGGACTTTTATTTGTCCTGATCACTTTATTAGGTGGATTGGCTATAAAAAACATTCATAATGTATCGGATGACACGCAGAATATCCTAGCGGATAATTATAATTCACTCCTTTATTCCCGTCAGATGCTCGAGTCACTGGATGCCATTCGGGAAAATCCGAATGCCCGAAAAGAGTTTGAGGCCGGGTTGGAAGCTCAGAAAAAAAATCTGACAGAGAAGGATGAAGACATACTGACTAACCGATTAAGTTCGAACTGTGAAAAGGCGTTGGATGACATGGATGATGAATCGATTCGGCAGATACGCCAGACGATTTATACCATTATGGCAGTCAATATGTCTGCCATTTATGAAAAGAATGAAGTGGCTGTCCATACGGCGGAAAGGTCTCTCTTTTGGATCTGGACGGTAGGGATTGCTTGTATCGTGATCGCCTTCCTCTTTCTGGCTCGCCTGCCACGCTCGGTCAGCGTACAGATCCGGAAATTGACGGATGGCATCAAGGAAATCACCAATGCCAATTACAGCAAACGGCTTAATTTGGGTAATGAACCGGAGTTTAAGGAAATAGCCACGTTGTTCAACGAGATGGCCGAGCGCTTGGCCGAATACAGGAACAGTTCGCTGGAAGATATCCTGCAAGGGAAAAAATATATAGAAACAATTATCAACAGCATTGCAGAACCTATCATAGGCTTGAGTAAGGAACGGAAGATTTTGTTTGTCAATGACGAGGCTTTGACTGTTTTGAATTTGACACGGGAAAACATTATCGACAAACCGGCTCCCGAAGTGGCGTTAAAAAATGATCTACTGCGCCGTTTGATCCGCCAGTTGGTACATCCCGATGACAATAAGGATCCGTTGAAAATCTATGCGGACAACAAGGAAAGCTATTTTCAAGTAAAATACATCCCGATCAACGTTAACAGGCAGACTGGACTGGAGGGTAAGTATGTCGGGGATGTGATCCTGTTGAAGAACGTGACCGAATTTAAAGAAAAAGATATTGCAAAGACAACCTTTATTTCAACGATCTCTCATGAACTGAAGACACCGATATCGGCTATCATGATGAGCTTGGAACTGCTGGAAGACAATCGGATCGGAAAACTGAATACAGAACAGGAGAGCCTTTCCAAGAACATAAAGGAAAATAGCGACCGTTTGTTGGAGATCACTGGCGAATTGTTGAAGATGTCACAGGTAGAAAGCGGTAAGCTCTACCTGAATCCGAAGATTACCAAACCGATCGAACTGATCGACTATGCCATCAAGGCGAACCGGGTACAGGCCGAGCGTTTTAACTGTCAGATCGAAGTGGAGTATCCTGAAAAAATCACCAAATTGTTTGTCGACAGCGAGAAAATTGCTTGGGTTGTGACCAACCTGTTATCGAACGCCATCCGTTATTCGTCGGAGAACGGACGGATTATCATCGGTGCACGACAGATCGACAAAGCCGTCGAGATCTATGTCAAGGACTTCGGAAAGGGCATTGACTCGCGTTACCACGAAAGTATTTTCGACCACTATTTCCGTGTGCCGGGAACAAAAGTACAAGGTAGCGGTTTGGGACTTGCCATCAGCAAGGACTTTGTGGAAGCTCATGGTGGTACGATCCGTATCGAAAGCGAAGTCGGTAAAGGTAGCACGTTCGTGATCAGATTCAATGTATAAAAAGTAAAATCAAAAATCAGATAGTCTAATGAAAGTATTAAAATTTGGTGGTACTTCAGTCGGTTCTGCCCAGCGGATCAAGAATGTCGCATCAATCATTTGCGATCAGGAACAGAAAATAGTAGTACTCTCTGCCATGGCAGGGACAACAAACTCTTTAGTGGAGATATCTGAGTGTTTCCATAAGAAAGATCCGGGAAAAGCCAATGCGATCCTTTCTGCTTTGGAACAAGCTTATGTCAATCATATAGAAGAATTATACCAAAGCGATACCTACAAAGAAAGGGCCATGCAATACATGCTTGAACGGTCTCAACATGTCTGGTCTTTCTCTAATATGCCTTTCAGCATGTTCGATGAAAAGGAAATCTTGGCGCAGGGTGAGCTAATATCAACCTTTCTGATGACCTGCTATCTGGAAGAACAAGGAGTGAAGGTAGTTTTATTGCCTGCGTTGAACTTCATGCGAATTACAATGGACAATGAACCGGACATGGAATATATCGCTAAACACCTAAATACACTTTTGGAGCAAAACAAAGAGGCAGAAATATATATTACGCAAGGTTTCATCTGCCGGAATGCTTACGGCAGCATTGACAACTTGGAAAGAGGAGGAAGCGATTACACCGCCTCTCTAATTGGAGCGGCTATCCAAGCAGAAGAGATACAGATATGGACGGATATTGACGGGATGCACAACAACGATCCACGGTTTGTCAATGACACCGCTCCTGTTAGGCAGTTGAACTTCGACGAAGCCGCTAAGTTGGCACATTTCGGTGCCAAGATACTACATCCGACTTGCATCCTGCCTGCCAAGGAAAAGAACATACCGGTACGCCTCTTGAACGCATTGCAGCCAAATGCGTCGGGTACATTGATCTCGAATACGGCGGAAAAGGGTGCGATCAAAGCTGTTGCCGCCAAAGACAACATCACGTATGTCAAGATCAAGTCGCTCCATACGATACCGACACCTCATTTTCTGAGCATCGTGTTTGATACGTTCTATAATTACAATACGCCGGTGGACATGGTGACCACTTCCGATATCGGGGTTTCCGTAACGATTGATGATGACAAGCATATAGACGAGATTGTGGGTGTATTACGGAAATACGCAACGATTACAGTCGAAAAGAATATGGTGATTGTTTGTGTTGTTGGTGACCTAGAATGGCAAAATGTCGGTTTTGAGGCACGCATCATCAATGCATTGAAAGATATTCCCGTACGGATGATTTCATACGGCGGAAGTAGTAGTAATGTATCGTTGGTGATGAAAGCGGAAGATAAAGTGCATGCTTTGAAGGCGCTTAGTGAACACTTGTTTTCCGTATCAGACAAACCTGTGTTATCATCCGTTTCTTAAAAGAAAATTAAGATTAATAGTTGAGCATATTTGTTTTTTGATTTGTTTTAGAAATGAAGCAGAAGCAGTCTTTTTTTGTAGAGACTGCTTCTGTTTTTCGGTAATAAACAATGAAAATTCTTCTGTGTATTGACAGGTGGAAAATTTGGTATAAACTGTCCCCCATTGTCCTATCTAAAGAGTTCCCCAAAATCCAATTTAAATTGCCCCACCAAAAAAACATTAAAAGAGTTACAGAATCAGTTCATAATTCTACATTAATCTATTAAATAGACAAAACAGATAGTATTCCCAATAAATCAATCAGCATGAACAAGTTTTGTCAAGGAGGTGTGCGACTTGTTTGTCATGGGAAGCTCCGGTACAGGAAAGAGCTACATTGCCACAGCCTTGGGATACAGAGTCTGCCAGAAAGGATTGAAAGTGCTGTATGCCAATACTTCCAGACTTTTAGGGCAGTTGAAGGCCACCAAGGTAAAAGGTAGCATCCTGTAGGAGCTGAAAAAGATAGAAAGGACGGATATGCTTATACAGGATGATTTCGGCTTGCAGCCGTTGGACAACGGAAGCAGAATGCATCTGATGGACATCATCGAAGACCGATATGGTAAGAAATCAACACTGATTGCATCACAATTGCCGGTCAAAGACAAGTATGATGTCATCGGCAAGGAGACAATAGCCGGCGCAGTCATGTACAGAATAGCTCACCAAGCCGCAAGAATTGAGCTGCACGGAGAGTCCTTACGCAAAATTTGCGGGAAGAAATGAATGACTATATTGGCAGTAAATAAAAATTACAAACCCAGCACAAATCGAAAGCTAATGAACTGATTATATGATGTTTTTTTTGTATTTTAGGAAAAATAAATCGGGGGTCAATTTAAGTTGGATATTGGGGATCTGTTTCATTCGAGTTTCCAAGTTGTCGTTATACTCCTTGAACACATTATATAATGTTTTGAAAGTTTCGTCCTTTCCCTGATAGCGGTTTACTATGGCACGTGCGGAGACAATCTTTTCCTCCAATTCCAAGTCTTGGTAAATCTGATAGAATTTCACACGCAGAGGTACTTTCCCGTTTTTAACGTTTTACTACGCTTAATGAAGAACAACACGCTGAATATTTCTCTTTCCATACGGCTCAATTTTTAATGATACAAAGTTAGGAAATCGAACCGAGAACCCGGTTATGTAAAATAGATCAATGTGCTGTAAAAAAACGAAGTAGCACTTGTGCTGTGTAACATTTTAGGCTTTCTAAAACTATCCCCCGAATAAGGATGTATAGTTTACTTTAGTCCCACTTATTTTACCTATTCTTGAAAATGAAAAATCCCTAAACTTCTTTGAAAGTTAGGGATTTACATCGTTTCTCTTTTCTTAAAAGTGGTGCCACCAGGAATCGAACCTTTTATTTCGGTTTATTCTAAAACCCTGATTGACTGCACATTTACTACTTTATCTTTTATGAAAGCCATTGAATTAACACTACACTAAATTCATCGCTTTTCGTAATTGTCTTTACAATCATCATCTCTTTGACAATGTAAAGGTAGATAAAAAGTTCGATTTCCGCAAATGTCAATAGGGATTTTTATGAAATATTTTTTGCTCAAACCTGATAATGTTCCTAAAAGATGGCTAAGAGCCTGTCTAAATCTTACTCAATTCTATTTTGAGAGTTTTATCCAATATCTTTCAGCCATAGGCTGTAGCCTGTCTCTTATTACCTTCATCACAGTATCGAAATCAAGCGCCTCTTTCCATTGAATTTTTCTAAGAAAAGCCTTCCAACGGCTTATGCGTGCCCCGTCTGTAGCAAAACTATCCGTAAACAGTTGCAAATCGGGGTTGTATGCAAGTCCTCGATTGTCGAACGTCGCTTCGATGGCGTCATACAAAGCGTCGTCATTCAAATTTCTCTTCGTCAGGAGCTGATAACAGTCAAAGAAATCTTTCATGCGACTGTTGAGAACATCACGATCTATCATCGTATGGAACTTCTCGGCAATAACGGTTTCTAAAGAATATGCCTGTATATTCACAGAAGGGATATCCGATAAAAGCAGAGGAAAGTCTATAGTTGTTGGATGTGGAATGACGACATCACCAAAGCCAATATCTACAGACATATTATAAGCTATGGTATCCATATGGGCAGTAAAATAGAATCTTGTACCAAAATATTTCTTTTCG
>ULST01026286.1_pt1 | contig 152866 bp, 94 predicted proteins | sample 1956951 | NCBI WGS metagenome assembly ULST01 (sample SAMEA4835716, study PRJEB28245) | human gut metagenome | biome: gut microbiome; material: fecal sample | place: Denmark | collected 2008 | reverse complement strand
TTGAAAGCAAGCTTTCATTGCGCTCATTTGCATTATCTTTGCAGAAGATAAGCATCAAAAATAACAATTAACATAATAAACAATGAGAACAGCACTTTTATCACTCACATTTCTTTTGGCTGGTTCTATGGCAGCACCTGCTTTCGCCCGTACCGCAGCCCCTAAGAAAAAAGTAATTGCCACAACCAAGAAAGGCAAGATTCTACCCATGAAGGAGTATATCGACCAACTGATGGCGAAGATGACACTACAGGAGAAGATTGGTCAGCTGAACCTGATGGTAGCTGGCGACATCACCACCGGCGGCGCACTTGATACTCAGGTAGGCGGCGATATCGCCCAGGGCAACATGGGCGGAGTTTTCAATATCAAAGGGCTCGACAAAATCAAGGCTCTGCAGGAAATCGCCATCAAGAACAGCCGTCTGGGCATCCCGCTGCTCGTAGGCATGGACGTGATTCACGGTTACGAAACGATGTTCCCTATCCCTCTCGCCCTCTCCTGCTCATGGGATACCGAGGCGATGAAGAAGGTAGGCGAAGTATCGGCCAAGGAAGCAAGTGCCGACGGCATCAACTGGACATTCTCTCCTATGGTAGACATCGCACTCGATGCCCGCTGGGGACGAATAAGCGAAGGAAATGGCGAGGATCCTTACCTGAGCGGCGTGATGGGAGCAGCGATGACCCAGGGCTACCAGGGCGTGGATATGCGCACAGAAGAGATTCTGAGATCCAACCGCATCATGGCCTGTCTGAAGCATTTTGCCCTGTACGGAGGCGTTGAGAGCGGAAAGGAATATAACACGGTAGATATGAGCCGCGTGCGCATGATGAACCAGTATCTGCCACCTTACGAGGCAGTGGTGAAGGCTGGCGTAGGCAGCGTGATGTCTTCATTCAATCTCATCGACTACACACCTGCTACAGCCAACAAATGGATGATGACCGATGTCTTGAGAAAGCAGTGGGGATTCAACGGTTTCGTGGTTACCGATTACGCTTCTATCGCCGAGATTCTGCAGCACGGAACGGCAAAAGACATTCAGGAGGCTTCAGAACAGGCACTGAAGGCGGGTACCGATATGGACATGTGCTCCAACGCCTTCGTAAAGCATCTGGCAAAGAGCATAGCAGAAGGAAAAGTGAGCGAGGAGGATGTGAACATCGCCTGCCGCCGCATCCTGGAAGCGAAATATAAACTGGGACTGTTCAGCGACCCTTACCGCTACTGCAACACCAAGCGCAGCAAGAGCGAGATTTATACCGCTGAGAACCGTCAGGCAGCCCGCGATGTAGCAGCAGAGACCTTCGTGCTTCTGAAGAACGAAGGAAATATCCTGCCACTGAAAAAGGAAGGAAAGATAGCCCTGATAGGTCCGCTTGCCGACACCCGAAACAATATAGCCGGTACATGGAGCGTGGCTCAGGTACCATCGAAATATACCACCATCAAGGAGGCAATGGAGCATGCACTTGCCGGAAAAGCCACCTTATTATATGCCCAGGGAAGCAATATCTGGCGCAATCAGGAACTGCAGAAAAACGGCGAATCCGGTAAACCGATCAACTGGGGCAACGAGGCTGAAATGAAGGCTGAAGCGCTGAAGATTGCGAAAGAGGCGGATGTGATAGTATGTGCTATGGGCGAAAGTGCCGAGATGAGCGGCGAATGCGGTAGCCGTACCAACCTGGAGATGCCGGACGTACAGCGCGAACTGCTTACCGAACTCCTGAAGACGGGCAAGCCTGTAGTGCTTCTCAACTTTGCGGGCCGTCCTACGGTTCTTACTTGGGAAAAAGCCCATGTACCAGCCATCATGAATGTATGGTTTGGAGGTTCAGAGATGGGCGATGCACTCTGCGATGTCATCTTTGGCGACAAATCGCCATCGGGTAAGCTCACCACTTCGATGCCTAAGACTACCGGTCAGGAGCCTCTCTACTACAACCATCAGAACACCGGCCGCCCTGTAGCAGACGATAATGAGAAGTTTGCCAAGTTTGCCAGCAACTGTCTGGATGTAAGCAATGGTCCGCTCTATCCTTTCGGTTACGGCTTGAGCTATACCAACTTTTCATACAGCAACTTCCGCCTGAGCAGCCAGGAGGCCGGCATCAGCAATGAGGAGGCTACCGAATGGCAGGATGGCAAGAAGATTACAGCTAGCGTCACCGTTAAGAACAACGGTTCCCGCGATGCTGACGAGATTGTGCAGCTCTACATCCGTGACATAGTAGCCAGCATCTCCCGCCCTGTAAAGGAACTGAAAGGTTTCCAGCGCATCCATCTGGCAGCAGGTGAAAGCAAGGAGGTAAGCTTTGATATCACCCCAGATATGCTCAAGTTTTACAACGCAAATCTGAAGCACGTGATAGAACCAGGCGACTTCCAGATTATGATAGGAACCAACAGTAAAGATGTAAAGACATTGAAACTGAACGTGAAATAAACAACTGAACTTTCGCATATCAGGAAGTTAAAGGAGTTAAGGAAGTTAAGGAGTTAAGACGTATGTCTTGCTGCTTAAAAACTGCGCCAAAAAGACTATTGTCTTAACTCCTCAGCGACCGTAGGGAGCGATAACTTCTTTAACTCCTGAACTTACGAAACTTAAATTACTTACTCATCTCGAAACCTACACGCATACCATCGTAATTATTGGCGATAGTACCGATAGCGCTGAGGGTAGAACTGCCCTTGAGGGCACCCATGGTCTTGATGAGGTTGAGCAACTTTGTCTGGTCGAAAAGCAGGCTGATGCCGTTGGTAGTCTTCGTAGCATAGCCCGACATACTCAAGAGCAAGCCCTTCATCTGAATGGCATGAGTCTTCTCATCAAAAGTATAATTGCCCTGCCATGACTTGCCATCTATCTTGGCAGCGAAAGTGCCATCAGTTTTGAAGGTGAAATAGGTATTTGAACTGCTGAAGCCAAACTTGCTGTAATACTCACCCAACTTCTCCTCTACCTTGTTGGCAGCAATCTCACCGCCAGCCTTTGCCAGGAGATTCTCAGAGGTAAAGGCGCATCCCGGCTTACTGTACTTCCAGGTATGGGCACAGAGATCCTGCTTGCTGAAGGTACCTGAACCGATTACATTATTCAGAATGCCATTGATAATGCTGCTACCTGCAGAACTGCTGCTGTTAGAGTTTCCGCCCAGTACAGCACCCAAGATACCTGCAACGGCTGAGCCTGCATTGCTGGTTGCACTGGTAGATGTTGCGGTATTGCTGGTTGTTGCTGCTGTTGTTGTTGCAGTCGCAGCTGTTGTGTTAGATGTAGCAGAAGTTGTTTTCTTTGTAGAAGTCTTCTTGGTCGTAGTCTTCTTAGAAGTCTTCTTAGAAGTCTTCTTTGTTGTCTTCTTAGCCGTTTTCTTAACCGGCATCATCTCAGACATTGAGGCATTGAGCGCTGCCTCGTTCATAGCGCTTGCGTTGCTGCCAGCTGTGCATGCGAGCACGAGGGCAGCCAAAAGAAATACCTTTTTCATTGCTTTCTATATATTTATTTTTATCACTCTTATTTATATATACCCAATACTTCCTATTGTTCTTTCGGGTGCAAAGTTCGCAAAAAAATCGGAAATACGATAAGAAAAATCCCTATTTCGCGGTATGAATCTCCCTAAAAACTCAGCATTTCTGCTCTTTCTACGTTATTATAGACGATTGCGATGACAATTCGTTTAAAAGATAATGAAAAAAATCGTTCAGGAAATACTAATTATCATTCTAAAGGGGGAAAACTGCTCAAACGATTGCACTTTTTTTTGACATACATCAAAAAATAACGAATAAAACACGTATTTTCATGCATTTTGTACCTAGAAATAGGTAGAAACCCCTATCTTTGCAAGCGGTTAACAAATATCAATAGGTTATGAATGATTTAATTAAGGTAAATTCAGAAAATCAGAATCAGGCTATCGATAGATGCCAACAGATTCTTCAGGATCGCCGTGAGGCTCTTGCCTCTAAGGCAAAGAGAAGAGGTTAATACTCTTCAGAAACAAGAAGTAAAGGAGGAAAGATGATGCTCTTATACAATATAAAGACGCATCCTTTCTTTTTAAAGAGAGATTTTTCGAAACGACTCTTAAATGATGAGTTTCAAAAATTTTGGGAAAAGAAAAAAAACGTAAAAATCCCGTTGTCAGCCATCTGGCTTGTACAACGGGATTTTTTCGTTTATTATTCAAGTTTATTATATCAAGTCCGAGATTTACTTCTCGTTCTTCACTGCCTTCATGATAATCTCGAAATGATTACCACTCTTCAGGATGATATTCTTCAGGAAGTCTGAAATCTCAGATGCCTTCAGATTCTTCACCATCTCCTTGTAATCGCTATGAGTATCAACACCCATACGCTCGTATGTGCTCAACGCACCAAGCCAATAACCATTGGTTTTTTCGCTAACAGCAGCCTGCTTCAGGAGGATCTCCTTCACCTTCTGAAGGTCTTCTGCATTTGGCTGGGCCACGGTCTCTTCCATACCCTTGAAGAAGTAAGGAATAGCGATATCCGACTTCTCTGGGTTCAACTGAGCCACGGCAGAAATAGAGATGGCAGCCTTGTTATCATAATCGCGAAGCAAACCATAGTTTGCTCCTGCATGATAAGCAGCGCTGAGTTCCTCACGGATAGTACGCAAATACTTCATCTCCAAAAGGCGGGCTGAAACATCAGCAAGAACCATATACTGCAAGGTGAATGGAGCCTTGGTATACCAGATCTCTGTTGCCTGGTTCTGTGGATTCTCCATTGCCTTGGTAAAGACATTGCTTACCTTACCATTAGCATAAGGAATCTGCTTGTTCTTAAGTTTGAAACCATTGTTTGGCAGACTGGCGATATACTGCTCGATGAGTGGGAGGAGAGTCTTCTCATCATAGTTACCTACGAAATAGAAGGTGAAGTCCTTGGCATTGCCGTAGAACTGCTTACCAATCTCCAGGATACGGTCGTAGTTGATATCTTTTATATCGCTTGCCTCTGGCACACGGGCAAGTTTGCTACCCAAATAGAGGGTGCTCTGAACAGAATCCTGATATACGAGGCTTGGGTTGTTGCTCTTGTTGGCAAGAACAGTAGCCATCATACTCTTCATATTGTCGAAGCTCTTCTGGTCCTTGCTTACTGCGGTCATCTTGAGATAGATGAGCTGCATCAGGGTTTCGATGTCCTTAGGAGTAGAATTACCCTTCAAACCATGATTGAAAGGACTCAAGGTGAACGAAACACCAGCCTGCTTACCTGCCAAAGCCTTATCAAGCTCATTGCTTGAGAAATCGCCAAGACCACTAGCATTGAGCACATCTGCTGCAAATGCAGCATTCAGGAAGTCTTCCTTGCCGAAAGTAGAATAACCAACATTGGCTGAAGCTGCGAAAGCAATCTCATTGTCCTTGAAATCGGTCTTCTTCAATACCACCTTAGCGCCATTAGAAAGAGTCAACTCCTTGAAGCCCAGCATTTTGTTCTCAACAGTCTTCTTAATCTTACCAGCCTTAGGAGCCTGAGCGATGAGAGGTTCCTGCTTAACATTATCCACATAAGCCTCGAGCTTCTCAGCACGTACCTGCTTTACGATGGCAGAGAGTTCCTGCTCGGTAGGATAAACGGCACCAACCTGCTCGCGCATCATTACCAATGATACAAGGTTAGTATCGCTCTGGCAAACCAACTGCTTGGCATAGCTGTTGATAACCTCAAGAGGCAAGTTTGGAACTACCATCTTCCAGATCTGGCTCTCCTCTTCTACTGACGGAATAGGCTCGTTAGAAGTGAAGTTATCCACATACTGGGTGGTAAACTGCTCGTTTTTCATCTTATCCTTGTTGGCAAGCGCCTTGTCAACCTGGCTCATGAATTCATCCTTGGCACGCTGATACTCAGTAGCTGTGAAACCGAACTCATGCATACGCTGTGCCTCGCGGAGAACAGCAGCATAAGCCTCCTTAATCTTTCCTGGCTTAGCCACACCGGTAAGGGTGAAAGCATCCTTAGTGCTTGAAATCAGGTATGAACCATCACCGGCATTTGCCTGGAGATATGGACAGTCTGGCTCCAATGCCTTCTCTGCATAACGGGCAGCAATCATAGAAGAAATCACGTTATCCATGTATCCCTTCAGGAGATAGCTCATATTGCCCTTCAGAGAATCTGGCACAGCATTGTGCTTCATATAAACCTGGAAGAGATCAACCTGCTGCTCCTTATCCTTGTCGATAACATAGATGGCTGAATCATTATCAGATACTTCAACCTTCTCTATCTTAGCGGCATTCTTAGGTACCTTGATACCAGAGAAGAGTTCCTTAATCTTAGCTTCGATATGATTTACATCTACATCACCCACTATGATAATAGCCTGATTGTCTGGGCGATACCATTTGCGGTAGTAAGCACGGAGAGTTTCTGGCTTACAACCATCGATAACGCTCATCAAACCGATAGGGAAACGATAGCCATACTTTTCGCCCTGATAGAGTTTAGGAAGTGAACGCTCTATCATGCGCTGCTGACCTACGATACGCATACGGTACTCATTGTGTACCACATCGCGCTCGTCATTGATGGCTTCCTTGGTAAGAGAGATACCGTTGCTCCAATCCTTGAGGATGAGCATGCATGAATCTACGGCTGTAGGGCGGGTAGTAGGTACATCGGTGAAGTAATATACGGTTTTCTCTACGCTGGTATAGGCATTGAGATTTCTACCATACTCCACGCCGATGCTCTGCAGGTAATCCTGGAGGGAATTACCTTTGAAGTGATCGGTACCGTTGAAGGCGAGGTGCTCGAGGAGGTGAGCCAAACCGCGCTGGTCATCATCCTCATTGATAGAACCCACTTTCTGTGCGATGTAGAAACTGGCTACATGCTCAGGATAACTGTTGTGACGAATGTAGTAAGTCAATCCATTATCAAGACGACCTATCTTCACATTCTTGTCTACCGGAATAGCTGGCATCTGCTGTGCCATCGCTGTACCTGCAGAAAGGAACAGCACAACTGCTGCAAAAATCTTTCTTAGTTTCATCTGATTTTAATTATTTATATATTTATTGTTTTCTATATCATTCTTTCTATATACCTTATTATATATATCATGCTACTTAACAAGTTCGCCTATATATAACGACAAAACCTGTGACATGGTTACTGTCTGCGATGCAAAATTAAGAAAAATAAAAAAGATTTGCAAGCATTTTAGAGAATATCTTCCCGATGTATGCAAATCTTAACCTAAAACTAACATTGGAGGCAGAAAACCAATCCTAACCTACATGAAAACTCTTCATCCATGAACCTCTGAAGAGGCGGATAAGGAAGAGGATTCCCCTGAATGTGAGTTCGGTAGCCATCGCTATCCATACTCCCTCCAAGCCATAGCTCTTGGAAAGCGCATAAGCCAGAGTGAGGCGCACCAGCCACATGGTACCGAGATTAATCATCGCCGGTTTCCTGGTATCGCCCGCTCCTACACAAACACAGTAGGTCACGATGCTGGCTGCAAAGAATGGTTCAGCAAAAGCCTCGATGCGCAAACAGATGGTTCCCATCTCACGGATGCTTTCTACCGGAGAAAGAATGCCAATCATCTCAGGAGCAAAGACATACATCACCACTCCCATCACAGCCATCACAGCCATTCCCAGTCCTACTGTCATATAGGCAAAATTCTTGCACAAACCTACTCGCCCTGCTCCATGCGTCTGTCCCACCAGAGTGGTAGCCGCATCACCAATTCCATAACCCGGCATATAGCAAAGACTCTCAGCCGTAATAGCAAAAGAATGGGAAGCAATGGCTATATTGCCAAGAGGTGCCACAATCATGGTACTCACTATCTGCGCCCCGCTCATCAATATGTTCTGTATGGCTATCGGAATGCTGATTTTACAGGCATTATGAACATACGACCTGACCCAACGGAAACGGACATGGTCCTGACGGAGATTCAGTATCTTATTCTTGAAACCTGCAAGATAAAGATTAGGCAGAGAGATGCAGACATAAGCCATCGCCGTTCCTAAGGCAGCCCCCACAACACCCAACTTCAGGATATAGATAAACAGGTAATTGAATATCACATCGCAGATACAGATCAATACAGCCATCACACTAGGTGTATGCATATTGCCCGCAGATTTCAGCATCATCTCGGATATATGATAAAGGAAAACGAATGGAAGTACCAGACCATATATCAGAAAATAGCGAGAGGAATTGGTGGCAATATCAGCACCTCCACCCAGCCAATAAGGCAGATAACCATGAATGCCGACACAGAGAAGAGAAACAAAAATGCTGAACGCCACACCGCAAATCAGCGCATGACGAAACACCTGACGGGCATTTGCAAAATCATTAGCCCCGATAAAAAGAGCCACCTGTACTGAAAAGCCTGTAGCCGCGGCACTGAGCAAGCTACCTATAAGCCAGGTAGTTGACTCAATCAATCCGATACTGGCAGAAGCCTCTGCTCCCAGATGACCCACCATAGAAGCATCGATGAAGAACATCATCACCGTAGAAATCTGAGCCAACATAGAAGGTATACTCAACCCTACAATAAGATTGAGTTTCTCGCGCCGATCCATCTCCCTACCCAGGCGAATCGACTCCATCAAATAATCTGTCTTCTTGCTATAAAGCATAAATTAATTTCTCGTATATCGCTCATACAAAAAAATATGTGCATATATCATTTCAAACATATGCACATACTTTTCTCTAAATCTTTATTCTTATTATTCAGTAATCCACTTCTTGCCAGAAGCTCTCTTATAACTCTTGAGCACCATCTCAAAACGGAGCATTGAATAGCCTTGGATTGAAGAATTACCTCTCTCGCCATAAGCCAGCTGGTATGGAATGAACACCTGCCAATGGTCGCCCGGATGCATCTTGAGCAATGCTGTGGTAAAGCCATCGATAAATCCACCGGCCACACTACGGATAGGATTAGCTGTAGCTGCATCAAAAGTACCCGTAAAACTCTGGTCGAAGACGTAACCTTCCGTATAATTACTAGTAGGAATGAAACGACCACGATAGCTCACCTGTACCGAATCGGTAAGGATTGGAGAAGTTTTCCCCTCTCCCTTCTTCAGAACATGAACGATGATATTATCGCAATCCTTATAAGTAAGGGTCACTAAATTACCATTCTGATCCTTGTTCAGAGTCGGAGTCTGGTTTTCGAACGTCCAGTTCTTATAAACGTACCAGCCGTTAGCTTCGCCCATCTTTCTGGCATAAGCCAATGTATCGGCAAAAGCCTGCTCGTTACGCTCCTGCCAGTTGGCATATTCCGAGACATTATCATCATCTTCGCTACATGATGACAGTGTGATCACTGCCATCATGAGGAAGAAGAAATATTTCAAACTCTTAAGATTCATCTAAATGTATTTGATTAATTAGAAGTTCTTGATTTCCTTGCCAAGCTTCTTCAATACGCTAGTGATGCTTACGCGCTCCTCGATGATGCTGCGAAGATCTGAGATAGCTACGCGCTCCTGCTCCATGGTATCACGATAACGCAGAGTTACCTTATGATCGTTTGGAGTCTCGTGGTCTACGGTGATACAGAATGGAGTACCGATAGCATCCTGACGGCGATAACGCTTACCGATAGAATCCTTAGGATCGCCATAGTGAGTATTGAAGTGGAACTTCAGCTCGTCTACAATCTCGTGTGCCAACTCTGGCAAACCATACTTCTTATCCAATGGGAACACAGCACACTTAACAGGTGCCAAAGCCTCTGGCAAACGCAAGACAACACGTGTCTCGCCATTCTCCAGCTTCTCCTCGCAGTAAGAGTGGCACATTACGCTGAGGAACATACGGTCTACACCGATAGATGTCTCTACATCGTAAGGTACATAGCTCTCGTTCTTCTCTGGATCGAAGTACTTGATAGAACGGCCGCTGTACTTCTCGTGCTGAGAAAGGTCGAAATTGGTACGGCTGTGGATACCCTCTACCTCCTTGAAGCCGAATGGCATCTTAAACTCGATGTCGGTAGCAGCATTGGCATAGTGAGCCAGCTTCTCGTGATCGTGATAACGGTAGTTCTCATTACCCATACCGAGAGCCTCGTGCCAAGCCAGACGAACCTTCTTCCAATATTCAAACCACTTCATCTCAGTACCAGGCTGGCAGAAGAACTGCATCTCCATCTGCTCGAACTCACGCATACGGAATACGAACTGACGGGCTACAACCTCGTTACGGAAAGCCTTACCAATCTGGCAGATACCGAATGGCAACTTCATACGGCCGGTCTTCTGAACACTCAGATAATCTACGAAGATACCCTGAGCTGTCTCAGGACGGAGATATACCTTGCTTGTAGCATCGCTGGCAGCACCCATCTGGGTAGAGAACATCAGGTTGAACTGACGGACATCAGTCCAGTTCTTGGTACCGCTGATAGGGCAGACAATACCCTCATCCTCGATAATCTGCTTCAGCATCTCCAGGTTAGGACCCTGCATAGCCTCTGTATAGCGGGCATGGAGATCATCAAACTTCTTCTGGTTCTCCAGAACGCGAGGATTAGTTGCACGGAACTGAGCCTCATCAAAGCTATCGCCGAAACGCTTCTTAGCCTTGGCAATCTCCTTGGCAATCTTCTCCTCATACTTAGCCATGTGATCCTCGATAAGCACATCGGCACGATAACGCTTCTTTGAATCGCGGTTATCAATCAATGGGTCATTGAAAGCATCTACGTGTCCAGATGCCTTCCATACTGTAGGGTGCATGAAGATAGCTGCATCGAGACCAACAATGTTCTCGTGCAACAACACCATACTCTGCCACCAGTACTGCTTGATATTGTTTTTGAGCTCAACACCATTCTGACCATAGTCATAAACGGCAGCCAAGCCATCATAAATTTCACTACTTGGGAACACGAAGCCATATTCCTTGCAATGGCTTACAATTTTCTTAAAAACATCTTCCTGTGCCATGATTAAATCTTATTTTTTTCAAATTTTCGGCAAAGATACTCTTTTTTCTCGAAAAATTGTTGTATTTTTGCCATAAATTAATAAAATAAGTATTAAAAGCTATATATGAGCGACGAAATTAAAGATAAAAACGGTCTTGAAGAGGAAAAATCGCCAAATTTGGAAAATTCTTCTGCAGAATCTGAACAGGATGCTGCGGAAGATGACAACGAGGAGATTTCGACCGAGAAACATTCCGATTATAAGCCGGTGAACCGATTCGATGCTTCTGCAGTACATCACCTCAGCGGAATGTATCAGAACTGGTTCCTCGACTATGCATCGTATGTGATCCTCGAACGTGCCGTTCCTCATATTGAGGATGGTTTGAAACCGGTACAGCGACGCATCCTCCACTCTATGAAGCGCATGGACGACGGAAGATACAACAAGGTTGCCAATATCGTGGGACATACCATGCAGTTTCACCCTCATGGTGATGCGTCTATCGGAGATGCTTTGGTACAGATGGGACAGAAAGACCTGCTCATCGATACGCAGGGTAACTGGGGAAACATTCTTACGGGCGACCGTGCCGCTGCTCCCCGATATATCGAGGCACGCCTCTCTAAATTTGCTCTCGACGTGGTTTTCAATCCTAAAACCACCGACTGGCAACTCTCTTATGATGGCAGAAACAAGGAGCCTATCACGCTCCCTGCCAAATTCCCGTTGCTCCTGGCACAAGGTGCCGAGGGTATTGCCGTGGGATTGAGCAGTAAGGTTTTGCCACATAATTTCAATGAGATTTGCGATGCTGCCGTCCACTATCTCAAGGGCGAGCCATTCCAACTCTATCCCGACTTCCCTACAGGCGGTGCCATCGATGTAAGCAAATACAATGATGGACAGCGAGGGGGTGCATTGAAGGTAAGAGCCAAGATAGACAAGCTCGACAACAAGACACTCGTTATCAGCGAGATACCATTCAGCAAGACTACAGGCAGCCTCATCGATTCTATCACCAAAGCGGTAGAAAAGGGTAAGATTAAGGCACGCAAGGTAGACGATGTTACTTCAGCAAATGTTGAGATTCTTGTGCATCTGGCACCAGGAACCTCATCAGATAAAACGATGGACGCACTCTACGCATTCAGCGATTGCGAAATCAACATCTCGCCCAACTGCTGTGTCATCGAAGACAACAAGCCTGTTTTCCTCACCATCAGCGATGTGTTGCGCCACAGCGTAGACCGCACTATGGGATTGCTGCGCAAGGAACTGATGATCAGAAAGGGAGAATTGGAGGAGCAGCTTTTCTTCTCTTCTCTCGAACGGATTTTCATCGAGGAACGTATCTACAAGGAGCGAAAGTTTGAGCAAAGTAAGAGTCAGGATGAGGTTGTTGCCTTCATAGATTCTAAACTCGAACCATTCAAGGACAAACTCTTTACTGCCGAAGTAGACGGTAAGGGTATGGTAGAATATGCCTTCCATCGGGAAATTACCCGCGAGGACATCCTCAAACTCCTGGAAATCAAGATGCAGCGAATCCTTAAATATAATAAGGATAAGGCAGACGAACTGCTGATGAAGATTAAGGCTGAACTTGCTGAGATTGAGAACGACCTGGCTCACATGACCGATGTAACCATCAACTGGTTTGAATATCTCAAGGGCAAGTATGGAAAGAACCATCCTCGCAAAACAGAAATCAGAAACTTCGATACCATTGAGGTGACTAAGGTGGTAGAGGCTAACCAGAAACTCTATATCAACCGTCAGGAAGGATTCGTTGGTACAGGTTTGAAGAAGGATGAATTCGTATGCAACTGCTCCGACCTCGATGACATCATCATCTTTTATAAGGATGGTAAGTTTAAAGTCACCAAGGTAGCCGACAAGATATTCGTTGGCAAGAATATCCTCCATGTTCAGGTATTCAAGAAGAACGATAAGCGCACCATCTACAACTGTGTTTACCGCGACGGCAAACAAGGCGATTACTTCATCAAGCGATTCAACGTAACCGCCATGACCCGCGACAAGTTGTATGACATCACCCAGGGTACACCTGGCAGCCGCGTTATCTATTTCACCGCCAACCCGAATGGAGAAGCTGAAATCATCAAGTGTACGATGGAGCCCGACCTGACGAAGAAGCGCCAAAGCATCTTCCTGGAGAAGGATTTCTCAGACATTCTGATCAAGGGACGTGCTGCCAAAGGTAATCTCCTTACCAAGCGCACCATTCGCCGCATCGGTCTGAAGAGTCACGGCCACAGCACGTTAGGAGGCAGAAAGGTTTGGTTCGACCCAGACGTAAACCGCATCAACTACGATGAGAACGGACGATTCCTGGGCGAATTCAATGATGATGATTCTATCTTGGTAGTACTCGACAACGGTGAATTCTACATCACCAATTTCGATGTCAACAACCACTACGAGGACAACATCATCCGCTTAGAGAAATGGGATGAGCACAAGATCTGGACGGCTATCCTTTACGATGCCGACAATCAGGGATATCCATACATCAAGCGATTCACGATGGATGCCACCAAGCGCCATCAGAATTTCATGGGAGAGAACCCTAACTGCAAGCTCATCTTGCTTACCGATACGGTTTATCCACGCATCAAGGTTACTTATGGCGGTGTGGATGCCATCCGTCCTGCCGAAGAAATCGATGCCGAGCAGTTCATTGCGCAGAAGAGTTTCAAGGCAAAGGGTAAGCGCCTCACGACATGGAAGATTGAAAGCATCGAGGAACTGGAACCAACCCGATTTCCAGAACCTCCTTCTGAGGATAATGATGAGGAACCGGATGGTTCTGACTCAGAAAATGAAGGTGAAAACCTTGATCCAGATGCTGGCAAAAGCGAGCAACAGGTGATTGACGAACTGACCGGTCAGACCAACCTCTTCTCAGAAAAAGATTTCGAAGAAGACCAGAAGGATAAAGACTGGTTATCGAAGCAATAAAAAGCGCTAAGAAAGCGAAAAAGAAAGCGCAAGAAAAGCAGCAAGAAAAGCGCCCATCATAAAAAAGGAGCTTAAGCCCCAAAAGCTTAAGCCCCTTTTTTATTATCTAGCCATTTGCATTTCTGCATTTCGCGTTTCAGCATTTCGCGTTCAGTAAAAAAGAAGCCAGTCCCCCTCCTGCCCCCGTTCCAGGCGATTCCATCGCCTGTCCCCCAGCAGTCAGTAGCCTTCATTTTTACCTTTTATACCCCGCCAGCTTTTTCAGGCAGTATTCTTTAAAGTCATTCCAATGGTAATAAGGTGCCACATCGCTCTTGATAGGCAAAGTAGCCTCGTCTTCATTCAAAAGCACCTTCACCAGCACACCATTCGCCTTGTTTCTATAAAAAACAAACTGCAAATTCGTTGCCATCGGAGTAATCTTATAATCCCACCATTGAGAAGCAATCTTCTCCGGATCCTTAATCTCTTCGCCATATCCATTCAAATCCAGCAAACAGGTAAGCGGAGTAACCATCGTATCGTGTCCATATCTCAATGTAGCTCCCGGATGCGGCAAAGCGATGCAGCTATCTGCCTTCTGGATGATGTTTCTCAAGAGATTGCGCTGGGAGAACGGCTGCACATTGCCCGTATAAGGCGAGTTGCCGTAAGCCATCTGCCACCAGATGTTGGCATTCAGCCAGTTCTGATACAGTTCCTCCTCCGTAAAGAGGTCATAGAGAGAAACCTTGCCTCTCAGTTCCGTGCCTTGGATTGAGCTTGCCATCTCATAAAGTTTTCTGTTCAGGTCACCCTGGTTGATATTCTGCTTCACCCAGGCAGGGTCGTTGAACAGTTCCTGCATCACACGGCTATAGCTAACGTGCTTCTGTGCAAATTCCTGCTGTGCCACCTTGATACCCACGCTATGCTTCAAGCTATCCAGGTATCTGTCGTCTTGGTTCATATAATACATATCATGCTCGCTGGCATCATGGAAAATATGAAGTTTCGGATTGATACGCAGCATCTGCTGCAAACCGTTCTCCATAGAGAGGATACATCGGATTACCAAAGTACTTCGGGCCTCAATATTCGTATTACCGGCAAAAATCTCAGGGAAGCGCTCCATCATTCTTCTGGTAATACCCTGATGCTGGAGAGCTCCGAGCGGAGTCAGTTCGCCATCGCGCCCCTTCGCCTCCTCACGAATCATCTTCACCTTAGCCAGCGTTTCCTCGCCCTTAGCTGTCAGTTTGCCCTCCTGCTTCGCTTTGAGCAGAGAGAAATAAGGCACATCATAAGCCTTCTTGCCTATCATATAGCGGGAACCATGCCGGCCATAATGGCTCAGATAGAAAGGCTTATAACCCTTAGGAGCCGCTGTCAACTGCTTCTGCGGACCACGATAAGCCACATAGTTACTACCCGAAAGCGTAATATCCCGCTTGAAATCCTCTTGCGGAGTCTGTGCTGTCAGAGGCATCGCCAATGTAAGAGATGCCAATAATAATAGATTCTTTGTATTCATTGTTATCATATAATTTTGTTTTGGAAACATGCAATTTCATTTAATTCCAATTCATCAGTTTTCTCAGGAACGGAAGCAATTCTGCCGCCATCTTCCGATGCTGCAACATACTAGGATGCCAGCTGGCGCCATAGCCTAAATCTCCTTTCTGGAAACTGAGATCGAAACGGTAAATATTCTTATCAGTTTTATTGGCATCTGCACAGATTCTATCAAGCACAGTTCGCTGCTTGCTACTCTCCTTCTCGCCGAGCATCGGACCTGTCAACATCACAATCTTTGCATGAGGATACTTGCTACGTACCGTTTTAAGAAACATGCGATAATTCTTCTCGTAGAGTTGAATATCATAATTCTTGGTAGAAAGATCGTTCGTACCCAGATTGATGCAGACTAACTGAGGCTGATACTTGGCAAAATCCCATTTTTCATCATGCTGGTCAAATAAGGTATATTCATATTGCCAAGGCATGTTATCGGCATCACCTGTCTTCGGACCATTATAATTACGATATACACCGATACCACTACGGGAGATAGAAGTATGCTGAGCCTTCAGACTGTCACTTACGATATTGGCATAAGTAAGCCAATGGTTCTCCGTTTCATCCTCAAAAGGATCAGACATATTGATACTTTCTACGCCATAACCGCAGGTGATTGAATTTCCGATAAATTCAATCTTCCGTTCCGGGAGAGCCGGAGCCTCAACGAGCTGACATCCCTTATCAAGAACGAATCCCCTGAATTCCGGTTTGCGGAACAAGCCTTCTATCACATACATCACCTTAGCATGATGCACCCCCTTTGGCAAAGCCGCAGCCAGGGTTACAACCGAATCGCGTTCGGCATTAAAGCCCACTTTGAAAGGTTCGCAACCATCAATCTGTGCCATGAAATATCCAGTCTTCGGGCGACACAGCATTTTCAGAGAAGACCCTTGAAAACTAGCCTCAATCGTAGTTCCCGGATAATTGAAACTGGCTACGTCAGGATTCTTAGCAAAACTCACACGCCCAACATACTGAATCATCGGATGAGAAGCCTTTACGATCTCTCCCTCAATAGGAAGAGTAGTTGATTTCTTCACATTTCCAGCCATCATCGTGGAAGAAACCATCAATGTAGCCAGCATCATAACCCATACTTTTTTCATATTACTGTTATTTAGTTTTTATCTGTCCTTACCATTCTGCCTTCGTTTTTTTGCAAAATAAAAATAGAACAGTATCTGTTTGCAAAATTACCATTATTTCTCGTAAAAAGCAAGTAAAACCATCATTTTTTTCATTTTTATTCTTTTTATTCAAATTATTATTGTATCTTTGCACCCAAGAATGCGCTTGTGGCGAAATTGGTAGACGCGCTAGACTTAGGATCTAGTGGTTCAGGCCGTGTAGGTTCGAGTCCTATCAGGCGCACCCAAGAAAATCCTAACTGCTTGATAATAAGCGGTTAGGATTTTTTAGTTTTAAAAATTGCCGAGTTTTTGCCGAGTTTTCCGAGCGTTATACTATTTAGAAAACTCGAAGATAATCAGATATTTTGACAAACAACTCTGACTACAGATAATTAAGTTAAAAAGAAAAATTATCATTATACGAAAAAACATATTCTTTAGCTTGACAGAATCTTGTAATATTACATCTTTTAAGATAATCGTCGGTTACCTTCCCTCATTGCTTAGAGACATTATTAAGTTCTCCAACATTCTCTACAATAGAAAAGAGGGTAATTCTTCAGATTGTATCGGATGAAACTAAAATGAAAGCGACAGCATCAGAAGGAATTATAATCAATGCTGTTATAGAGAGCAAAGACATCAATCTATCTGAAGAATATTTGCTTCATTTACTAAAGTCTAATTGTAAAATATCTGACAGAGTAAAATTGGCAGTTCTAATCATATCAGCCCAACCAGAGAATACAGAAAAAGTTCTTACTGCATTAGGTAATCAATATGCTGAGTTAAGCAATAAAGGCAAACGACCAACCATAAAAGCAACATCTTGGAATGAGTCTTTACTAAAATTGCTACAACAACAGAAGTACATATCATCCTACCAGACAACCAAAGGAAAAGAAGAATTCCGAATTTTCCACAAATCAAAAGGATGACCACCGTCTTAGAAATATAAAGTCTGCACTTCCACCATTGGAAGATGCAGATTATTTCTCAATCCACCCTTTGCGATAGACTAAACTTTGATTTTAGCATATAAAAACATCACTAATAATACATACCAATCATACTACAACTATCCCCTCGGCTTGCCGCAAAAATGAGCAACATTTTTCTTAGGGCAATATGCGAATTTTCAGCCGGTTAGCGTGCGAACCGGGGATTAGGCTCCCCCCTGCTATAAAAATGTTTCGTTTTATCGGCGCAAGCGCAAGATAAAAAATGACCTTAATACATCCCATAAACAAGCATACGACCGCATCACAACTTCCTGAGATTATTGCTCGAATCTAATAAGGTTCCATCCAGCCTTTCTTCGAGCAATAATCTCAGATACTTGTTTAGTTTGATGAAGGCACATACTCTTTCATCTTAGTTTTCACTTCATCAGGATTCCATTCTGCTTGCATAGCCAGAAGAATGTTCCGATGTTGATATTTTGATAATTCCGTTTCAAGAGATCCGAGAACATCTTGTCGGTCTTCGATTCGTTGTAGTCCATGCTCTGTTGACTACACAGATGAAAGAAGTCTCGCCCATCCTCACCCAACGTGGCAAGTGAGCAACCCACTTTCAGCCATTGGTCATAACCATCTGTTATGTCAATGCCACGCTGTTCTATTTGCTTGCAACAAGCAGCAACTTCTGATAAGATGTCGTTCTCCCTGATGTTCCTATAAGATAAATACCGCCTCACTTTTGGCGGCTCCATATAAATGCCTTCGTATGGGATGGCATTCTCGTTAATAATTGGATGCGCATCATAGCTGACACACCTCATTCTTGTGATGTCACTACAAGCTGCATCTATGGTTATCCCCATTCGATAGAAGTCGTGCTGCAACTGTCGGAATTGCAATAAATGCTTCTCTGGATAGCGCAAGGGAATAACTGCAAAAAGTCCGTTGCCACTAACACTCAATGAGCAATAAGCTATCTGAGGTATCACGGCAAGTTGCTCCTTCACTGCATTCCAATCAGATATGGCAGGATTCTCCTTGGCATCCATATCTACACATATCAACCCAGAACGATATTGGATGTTCTGAATAGACCTCGTTGGTTGAAACACTCCACCTATCGTGGCTTGTGGCAACTTTCGCTTCCAACTATCACGCTCTTCTTTGCTTGACAGATGGCGAAGCATCAGAATCTCATACTGACGTTCTTGCGAGAACAGAAAATCTCCAAGAGAGGAGATGGTTCCCTTATTATCCATCACACCATCATAAACAGATACATTTATTGAAAATATGTTCATAATCATCACATTTGTTCTTGGTTGCGGTTGCGTTCTTATTTATCTCCCTGATTCACAGATTGATACATACTATCGCTACCGCAACCACGCAACTTAGTCTACTTTTTTATCACCTTGCTCACATATTGACGACTTACGTCTATTCCTTCTGCAAACTTCGTGATATTCATTTTGTCTATTCCGACTAATGAAACCAAATCCTTAATCAACTGTTCTTTGGTAGGTTTCTTTATCTGCCCTTCACCCACAACAAGATTCAAAGCCTTGGTTCCACAATACTCAAAGTAGCGCATGCACTCCACACTATACCGCATCTCATCAGCAGTTATCTCCAAAGAACTTGGCAAAACAAAGTATTGCCCACCTCCTGCATTATCCGAGCATGATAAGATGTGAGTAATGGCACACCACTTCAACACATGGATTCTCAACTTGGATAGCATCGAAGACAAATAGGAATCAGCATCATCTGTACGAGATATTGTCTCATTATAGTAGTCGATATAAACTTGCTTTGCTTCATTGCTCAACGTAAGTTCCATATCATTAATAGCCAACAACTTCTCAAAGATTTCATTCCATGCAGTTTCATACTTGGCATCCAATATTGAATCAGAATAAAGAGCCTTCTGTATCTCATCGGGATAGGCGAACAACCATCTTTGCACAAAGCCCACACCTGCCAAGTCTCGCTTGAATGCCTCACTGAATACATCGGGTTGGATTCCACCCATGATGCACAGGAAAGGATTCTCGATATACATCGGTGGCTGAGTCTTGCGAGTGACAGGAAAAGTGGTTCCATCCCATATTGATAAGTAATTGCTCACCTCACCACTGTTATGGTATCGTCCCATATCATCTATAAAGCCCTTGATTTCATCCCTATAGAGCAAAAGACCATCTTTCGATTCCGCTCTGCCATCCAAGATTTTATACAATCCTTCTGGAGTCACATCTGAAACCGTCAACTGATTCAAAGTCGGTTCTTCCTCGTCTGTGTTTCGTTTGAATTCCTTGAATTTCTCCCGAAACTCCTTATAGCGTCTGCTTTCTTCTTGATTCATCGGTCGCATCAGAGCCTTGATAGGCGAACTCTTGTTGGAACCACTTGGAGCAACATGACAAATCCAAAGATTGGGATGATTGCGATACTTCCCATCAAAGATTGTCACATGCCTACCACACATCGTGCCAACAATACCAAACACCGCAGAAATAATAAAGTCCCTAGGACATTGAAACACTTCTGCATAATGCTCGATAATCTTCTGCACCTCCCATCGAAGGGCATATATTGGCAGTTGCTTGGGCAGCGACTCCAACGAATGTTGATTGATATTGAGCATACACCTATTTATTAAGATCAAATACTCGCTCTATATCTGACTGACGATAGAATGACTTGCGCCCCATCTTGATAGGAGCCAGCAATCCCATCTTGTCCCAACGCCACAAAGTGACCTTGGAAACACGATACTTCTCCGTCACCTCCGCTGGTGTCAACAGAGGCGACTCTTCCTTCTGAGGTTTCTGCACCATCTCCTCTTTCCAATTCAAGAAGAGTTCCTTCAAATCCATCGCATCCACCACCAATTGTAGTGGTGCGCCTGTAGCTAAAATGTCTTGAATACGCATCTTTTTACTTTAATTATTTTTGAAATCTGGTGCAAAAGTACGAAACAAAAAGGAATAAAGGGGGCGATGCACAATTAAACTTCATATTTAACACTTTCGTAATAAATATCTGACAAAACAGCCCATTTTATGTTAAATTTGAAAATTTATTATTTTTCGCAAAAACAAAAAACCGCACGATTTTGTATCGTACGGTTCTACAAGATTCAGAAAACCTTGGCTAAATGCAACTTATTGTTTCCTTCAATATGTCATCATCTATCTGGCGATAGCGATTGAATGCCCTACTTCCCTCAACATGACCACTCATCTTTCCAACGATATTCGGGTCACGAACAGCCTTATAAGCTGCACCAACGAAAGTACGGCGAGCCATATGAGAACTGGCAACATCACAAATTCGTTTCATTTCATTCTCCCCAGTCGTTGAGTTACGAACCTGAACGATTCTTGTGATGCCACATATCAACAAGATAGCCTTGATAGCTTCATTATATTTTTGAGGACTGATGAAAGGAAACAAACGTCCATTCTTATCTACACCCTCATATTTCTTTACTAATTTCAAAGCACAAGGATTCAATGGAATGCGAGGCTTCACCGGAGCATCCTCATCGGCCGTCTTACTCGGTACATACTCCAAGATTCCCTGAGTGATGTTCAGAGAAGTCAATCTTGTAAGATCACCAACACGACAACCTACCAAACACTGGAACACAAATATATCACGCTGAGTTTCCAAAGTCCTTAAAGGAAGTTTTGAACATGCCTTCTTATCTTCATCATCCAGTTTTTCAAACATTGCAGGAATATCTGTTTCAGCCACAAGATTTCGTTCTTCCTTTGTTATATAAATAGGTGTACCATACTTCTCCACGCCTATCTTAATTCCATCGAAAGGACGATTGGTTGTTCTCTCCGTTTCATACAACCATTGCATAAACGCCTTGAATTTCTTTTTAAGTTTCACAATGGTATTCTCTCCACGGTCTTGCAACTTCACCATTGTATATACCACATTGATTTCTGCAGGATATTCCTCCAAGATGCTCTCAAACTGCTTTGGATACTTCTCTGACAATGTTTTCTCATTGCGCAGATAATCCTCAAAGTCCTCAATATCCTTGCGAGTCATCTTATCTATGTTCCAAGTAAATTTCTCTTGAAGCACTTTCTTCTTGAAGGCTTCGTATCGTGCCAAGTCTCTTACTAAAACTCGAAAAGCCTTGGTATGGTCATAGGAGAAACGCTTCTTATCCAAGTACTCCTCTGCTAATTCATACATAGAGACTCGCTTCTTTCCTCTTTGTCTTTTCACTTTACCTGTACCAAGAGGATGATGAAAACGATAGACTATCTTATCAAGCCAATCCTCACTAAGATCACTTTTGTCTGCAGCAACAAAAGCATCCATGATAGTTGTCTGCAACTCCCCCAACAACCGAGCTTGTTCTTTATCAAACTTCACTTCGGGAGTAATAAGACGATCTGTGATTACTACTTCACCTCTCGTAGTAATCGCATATCCCTTGGCTTTCGCTTCTTCCTTGGTTACAGAAGTAACCTTATCTGGAACAACCACACCTTGCTTCTTACTTGCATTACGATTAACGAAATATCGGAAATGGCGTGGCTCCACAAACAAGCCACTCTTTACACGATAATCAATCTTTTGACCTTGGTAAAAACGGATTAGGATTTCGCAGCGATGCGTCACCTTGTCTTCCTTGGAAGATAGTTTCAAATCTATATTTGCCATACTCTCATTGTTTAAATTCGAGTGCAAAAGTAATTATTTTACATTCGCCCACCAACATTTTTGCCGAGTTTTTGCCGAGTTTTATGTATTCTAACAAAACTTTAGGTAAAATTAAGAAACAATGATTTTTTCTATATCATTTATAATCAGGTAATTATACATTTCTCTAATTTTCATAAGATTTCACAAAAATACGCCTATCAGGCGCACTGAAGAAAACCCTAACTGCTTGATAATAAGCGGTTAGGATTTTTTCTTTTCTATTTTTGGCAACATTTTGCCAACATAATTCCAGGCAGTTTCACACAAAGAAAGTCCAGCAAGCGCTGTTCTCCAGCGTTCACAGGTTCATCATCATGTATGGGTTTTCTTAATTGTGTTATATTGTTTTGTTTTAAATTAATACCTGCCACTCTCCGTGTTTTCTTCCGCCAACACGTTTCAGCAAACCTTTCTTCTGTAATTTTGCTATAATGAATTTTACTCCATCCTCCGTAATATTACCTAGTGCATTAGCTGCATCTACTCTGGTTGCCTTAGGATTGCCTTTAAAGTATTCCAATACTTCCTTTTGGGTAGTATCCAAATTCTTTTGGGTAGCGATTTCTCTCTTTTGGGTAGCAATTTCACTCTTTTGGGTAGTACTTATATCCTCTAATTGCTCCTTTTGGGTAGCAGAATCGCTCTTTTGGATAGTTCTCGGTATCGTTACCTTAAACTCTTTTCCGTTTACGTCGTTTTCCAACCGGATATCAGGATATTCTGCAAGAATACGCACGATGCCCGAACCTATACCTTTATAATATAAGGCATTGGTGGCAAAGGTGGCCATATACGGATTACGCTGGTAGGTCTTGCCATTGCGTATATCCTCTTCTGTTAGTCCGCCAGCCAAAGCTCCAGGACTGATAACCTCCACTCTGTTGTCAAAGACGAAAAGGCGGATGGGAGCAGGACGAAACAAATCACGATGCACAAGTGCATTTTGAACAACTTCTTCCAGAACCTCTTCTGCTATCTCCAACTTGCCTAACGTATTGAACGATGCACCTTCTTCCTGCACATTGTGCAGATTGGCTTTGAGAAAAGCCATGCTCTTGTTGTAAAGCTGTGGCATATTGCCCAATATTTCTTTGGAGTCACGATATTGTGTGCCTGCGAGATCATTTCCGAAGAATGATACGGCTTTTACCATGCAAGTTGGACAATTGTACTCTGGATGTTTGCCAAAGAACAGGTATCCGGCAAGTGTCGGTACGCCATGATGGTTAAGAATATGTATATTCTTTAATACCTGTTCCGCCTTACCTCCAAATCCATCTAATGTCGTAGCATAAACCTTCTGAAGGTATTCGTCAATGGCGTAGCGGTCAAGATCATCAAACGTAGCACCATTTACACCTGCAGCATCTGGTTGATAACTGCCTGAGTCTTGAAACAGGGCAAGAATCTCCGAGTTCTCTGTAATGCGACGTTTATCGGCTCCTTGCTTCACCCAAATTTCTCCGTTGAGATTCTTGTAAGGCTTATTTTTGCCTTCCTCGACAGAACATATCAGGAAATGCTTTTCTTCCACGCGCACAACCTCCGTTTCAATATAGATGGTTGGGCGCACTTGCTCATTGGCAGCATTGCCAAGTTCACGACTGATTACCTGAATCTCATCGTATGACAAACCTACAAGCTTGCCACATTTGTCTTCCACACCAAAGAGGATTACTCCACCTTTGGTATTGGCAAAGGCAATCATCTCTTTTGCTATTTCCTTCTGCGAAGTAAACGATTCCTTAAACTGTACCTTAGTGGTCTCACCACAAAGACACAGGTCTTTAAAAGTATCTTCTGTCATCATGCAATCATTTAATACTTGTTCCACTTCTCTATTTCTTGCTCGACCATGGTGATGGCTTTGCGCTCATATTCTATGGCTTTTCCCATCGCAGAACTATATACCATAACTTTATCATGAATATTATCCATAACCTTTTTATCTATAATAGGTACTGGAATCAACTTAAGGTGTGGCGGCTCCACGTGTTGTATTACAGAGCCAAAGATAATCTTTGAATCAGTTTCTTACCATATTTAGAAGCCAGAAAAGCATATACATAGCCTGCTCTGAGAATGGCACTTGGAAAGTTAGTCACTACATATTATTCTCCTTTATTTGGCACAAGCAGGGCTTTCACATCAACATCAATATATGAAGCAATCTGGTACAAAGTCTCCAATCCCGGCTGTGCCCGATTGGTACACCACTTAGACACAGTAGCTGGATCTTTATCCAATTTTTCTGCTAACCATTTGTTTGTCCGTTGTCTTTCAGCTAACACGACTTTCAAACGATTCAACCTTTTCGTCTTCCCCATAACTTTCTATTTCTTAAATATGCCACAAAGATAAGAAAAAAAATCAATAATAGTACTAAAATACACTTTTTTTTATGTTTAAAAAGTCGTTTTTATTGTGTTTTATGCAAATATTTAGATTTAAAAATGTAAAAATGACTTTTTCTAGTGGACTCAGTAACTGGATAAAAAAAAGAGAGTGTGTCATAAGTCTATGACGCACCCTCATCAACTTAAATTAACGTGACTCAGTTTATCCTTCTCCTAAAACAGAGAGATACCTACATCATCCCTTCCAGTTTTTCCTGTGCCTCGCGCATATCTTTTTCAAAATTCACATGGTCTAGAAGGAATTCCGTTCTGTCTTGAGAAAGAAGAAGATAGAGCTGCGGATTCATGCCCTCTACATACTGGGCGATGGCATACTCTATATCATCACGCTGCGTAGGATTGGTGGAAAATTCAAAAACCCTGAGCTTCTGATGAATAAAGCAATATGCCGACTCTATACAATCTCTGGTGATGCCCCCTGCCAAGAGAGCATCACCATTATTATTCTGATTCATTCTGAATATCCTTTCTATTTCACGCCCTTCATCGACAAGGCGATGCGCTTGCGCTTCAAATCTACTTCTGCCACTCTCACCATCACATGCTCATGAAGCTTTACCACCTCAGAAGGATCCTGAATGTAACGGTTTGACATCTGGGATACATGAACCAGACCATCGTTGTGGACACCTATATCTACAAAGGCACCAAACTTGGTAATGTTGGTAACAATGCCCGGCACAACCATGCCCACCTGCAAATCCTCTATCTCCTTGATGCTGGCATCAAACTCAAACTTCTCTACCTCACCACGAGGGTCCAAGCCCGGCTTGTCAAGCTCAGCCATGATATCGGTCAAAGTAGGCATACCCACCTCAGCACTCACATATTTCCGGATATCAATCTTCTTCTGCAGCGCCTTGTCTTCTACCAGCTGCTTCACCGTTACGCCCTGATCTTTCGCCATCTGCTCTACCAGCGCATAGCGCTCCGGATGAACGGCACTGTTATCCAAAGGATTCTTAGCGCCTGGAATGCGGAGGAAGCCGGCACACTGCTCGAAGGCCGAAGGACCCAGACGTGGCACCTTCTTCAACTGGGCACGGGAAGCGAAGGCTCCATTCTCGCGGCGATATTCCACGATATTCTTGGCAAGCGTAGGTCCCAAACCGCTCACATAGGTCAGGAGATGCTGCGATGCGGTATTCAGGTTGACACCCACCGAGTTCACACAACTCATTACCACTGTATCCAGACTCTTCTTCAACTGAGTCTGGTCCACATCATGCTGATACTGTCCTACACCGATGCTCTTCGGATCAATCTTCACCAATTCTGCAAGCGGATCCATCAGTCTTCGTCCGATGCTCACAGCACCACGCACGGTAACATCCTCATCCGGGAACTCATCTCTTGCAATCTTCGAAGCCGAATAGATAGAAGCGCCATCCTCGCTCACCACATAGATATCTACCGGATGAACGAAATCGATGCTATGCAGCCAGTCGCTGGTTTCGCGGCTTGCCGTACCGTTACCTATAGCCATTGCCTCCACCTGATACATCTTTACCATGCGCTGGATGGCAGCCGTTGCCTCGCTCTTCCTGTTGCGGGGAGGATGAGGATAAACGATTTCATGATGAATCAGATTGCCCTGCGCATCGAGACAGCAAGTCTTGCAACCATTGGCAAAACCCGGGTCAACCGCCATCACGCGTTTCTGTCCGAGAGGAGCCGCCAACAGAAGCTGGCGCAGGTTTTCGGCGAAGACCACAATAGCCTCCTCATCCGCCTTCTGCTTGCTGAGCGCAGCAAATTCGGTTTCAATGCTAGGCTTCAGCAGTCGCTTAAAGGCATCATCCACCGCTTCACCCACCAGCGTCTGGCACTCACCGAAACCATGTACATAGTGGCGCTTCAGTTTATCCTGACACTGCTCATCATCAGCCGAGATGCTGACACGCAAGAATCCTGCCGCCTCGCCTCTACGCATAGCCAGCAGTCGGTGCGAAGAACATTTCTTCAATGGTTCTGAGAAATCGAAATAGTCGGAGAAGCGCTGCGCCTCTTCCTCATCCTTCTTCTTGGCTACCACCTTAGAAGTGATGATGGCACCGCGTCTGAACTCACCGCGAATCTGATTGCGACTCTGCTCATTCTCGCTTACGGTTTCGGCGATGATGTCCTTGGCTCCCTGAAGTGCAGCCTCCACATCCTTCACCTTATCGCCCACAAACTTCCTGGCAGCCTGTTCCGGATTGCGCTCACGCTGGAAGAGGAGCAGCTGTGCCAGAGGCTCCAAGCCTGCCTCACGTGCTATCTGTGCACGGGTGCGGCGCTTTGGCTTATAAGGAAGATAGATATCTTCCAGTTCGGTGGCATCCCAGCACTGTTCGATGCGTTTTTTCAGTTCATCCGAGAGTTTTCCCTGTTCCTCGATGGTTTTGAGGATAGTCTCCTTTCTCTTCGCCATCTCAGAGAGTTTCTCGTTAGCCTGTGCGATGGCTTCAATGTTTACCTCGTCCATATTACCGGTTTTCTCCTTGCGGTATCGCGAGATAAACGGAATGGTGCAGCCCTCTTCGAGCAGCGCCAGAGTATTTTCTACAGCCTGCTCCTTCAGATTGAGCTGGGCTGCAATCAGCTTTGTAAATTGATTCATTTATGATATTTATAAAATAAAATTCAAACTGTTTGTTCATGCAAAGATAGAGAAAAAAGTTGGTTTGCCCAAATATTCCCTTATATTATTTGGCGGTTTCACTAAAAAATTGTAGCTTTGCAGCAGAAATAGCTTTAGATACATTCAGCATACCTGCTTTTTTAATTTACATCAACAACCACGTAAACTTCATCACAAAGGTAGGTTTCCTCGGTTACAGAGGTTTTTCTCCTGACCATGGTGACAGCTCATCAACATTCGGACTTAACGTAGATGCGAGCAACATTTCATTTGGTGCTATCTACAAGTTCTAATCTTAGGGTGCTCATTTATTCATAAGCAATAATATCAGGGGCGCAAGCGATTCCTTTCCTGGAAACAGTTTGCGCCCCATTTTTTATCTGCAAGCGAACACGCTTTTACTCTTCACTCTTCACCTTTCCTTCGGAAACCCCTGTGTTTATCGGCATTCCGAGGGGTGAAGAGTTTGCAGCGACTCTTCACCCACTCTTCACCACTCTTCACCGATTCCAAAGACCAACAGGCGTAAATTGCAGCGCAAGACCGCTAGGTGTTAAGGAGAGATGCAAGACCGCTAGGCTTCTCTAAGGAGGGTGTGTCATAAGTCTGAATAATAGTTGGCGCATAACAGTTGACCATCGCATGCACATCACCTGTTGTGCATGCGCATATCAGCTGTTATGCAAGCGCACAACAGCTGTTGTGCGACCGAAGATACTGGCTGTTTCAACAACATATCCTAACTCTTCCAACAACATATCCTAACTCTTCCAACAACAAGAAGAGGGTGAATCATAAACTTATGACACACCCTCCGCCGAACCAGCCAGGGTGAAGAGTGGTGAAGAGTGGGTGAAGAGTGTCCAAGAACTCTTCACCCCTCGAAACGCCCATAAACACTGGGGATTCCGAAGGAAAGGTGAAGAGTGAAGAGTATTTCTTTATCCCTTACTTACAACAATAATTCAGGCATTTACGCAGACTGTTCCTATAGAACAGCCAACTGGCGAGTGTATGGCTAGTCAGCTGTTCTACATCCGCCTGTACACTATTTCCAGTTAACAGCCAACTTATTCCTCGGCAGAATACTTTTCCATAACTAGGCAATAAACGCTAAGTACTGATAAAAACTCTCTGGCAGCTATAACGAAATTGGGGACAAAGGAAACTTATTAACAAAAATAAATAAGCAAAAAGTTTGGAGTTTTGAAAGAAAAAACATATATTTGCACCTTGGAAGGTGCATATTGCGCATTAATGTGCACCTTCCAAGGTGCATATACTACAAAAACAGCATCTTAAAAGATGCATAAAAATGGTGAAATATGGATATTATACTCGTAAACTACATGAAAGAACAGCTGCGTCTAGTAAGTCTGGACTTTAAGCGCTATATGTATGACAAACTTCCTTGGCAAGCGAGGTTCGTTGGACTCATGGGACCTAGAGGAGTAGGGAAATCAACTTTGATTCTTCAACATCTTAAAGAAATGGATGCTGATACTCAGGCAAAAAGTCTCTATATATCAGCAGATCATAGCTATTTCACAACCCACACACTAATTGATACAGCCGACCAATTTGTACGTGAAGGAGGTGAAACGCTTTATATAGATGAAGTACATAAATATGATTCATGGTCGAGGGAATTGAAGCAAATCTACGACTCCCACCCTGAACTCAAAATTTTCTTCACAGGATCTTCTATGCTTGATATTTTAGATGGAGAGGCAGATTTGAGCAGAAGAGTCGTATTATATGAGATGCAGGGTATGTCTTTTAGGGAATATCTGGAAATGTTCGAAGGTATCAAGACATCTGTCAGATCATTAGATGATATTCTGAGGGGAAATATTGAAATAAAAGAGGTGCTCCACCCTATTCCGCTCTTCAATAAATATCTGAAAGAAGGATACTATCCGTTTTCCAAGGAAGGCTTCTTCCAGCAAAGACTACAGCAGGTGATACGTCTTACGATGGAAGTAGATATTCCACAATATGCCAACATGTCGCCAGCAACAGGCAAAAAACTCCGCCGCATGTTATCTATCATAGCAGGTAATGTGCCCTATAAGCCAGAAGCTACAGGATTGGCAAACGAAATTAAAGTGAGCCGTAATGATATTCCTACCTATCTGCTATACATGGAAAAAGCGGGAATGATTGGTCAGTTACGTGACGAAACAGGCGGAATGAGAGGATTGGGAAAGACAGAGAAAGTTTATCTCGATAATCCGAATATCATATATGCACTTTCAGGCAATATTTCTAATATTGGTAATGTGAGAGAGACATTCTTCTACAACCAAACCAGAGTCAATCAGGATGTTACATCATCTAAGATTTCCGATTTTACAATAGGAAAGTATACATTTGAGATTGGGGGTGCAAAAAAGAGTCATAAGCAGGTGAAGGATGTAGAAAACGCTTATATTGTGCGTGACGATATAGAATATGCTAACGGTGACATATTACCACTATGGAGTTTTGGTCTTTTATATTGAAATTAAAATATTCCGGAATACAGTTTATACTGCAACAATAAATAAGGGGCGTGCTTAAATGAGCACGCCCCCAGACGAGAGATTTTATGTATTCTTTTCACAAAGAACTCGACAAAACATTATGTATATAATTTTATTTCATGATGATCTGTCTTTTTAAACATAGTCATTCTGGTTGATTGATGGTGTAAAGATACGAAAAATATTCCAGATAACAGCATAAATCATAGATTATTTTCGTGAAATATAAATATTTAAAACAAGCCTTACTTTTTAAAGTGGGCTCAGTTATTCAAAAAAAAATTATTTCTTAAGCGTAAATTCAAACTTCAAGCCGCCTTCCTGTTGATTACTCACACGGATGGTTCCGCCATGTAGGAGAACGGCATTCTTGACGATGGCAAGCCCCAAACCGGTGCCACCCATCTTGCGGCTGCGTCCCTTATCTACCCGATAGAAACGCTCGAAAAGACGGGAGAGATGCTCGGCAGGAACACCCTGACCATTATCACAGAAGATGAAATGCCACTTATTGCCCTGCTCCTTGGCACTCAACGTTATCTTACGTCCTTCGCCGGCATAAGCTATGGCATTGTCGGTAAGATTGCGGAACACACTATAGAGCAGACTGCGGTTACCCTTCACGATAATATGCTGGTCGGGAAGAAGATTCTCGAAAGTCATCTGGTGCGACTCTCTTTCCAGCGCCGTCTCATGGGCTATTTCACTCACCATCTGCGTAATGTCTACCGCCTCGAAATCTATCATATCCGAACCGTCATCCAACCGGTTCAGGGTAGAGATGTCGCGGAGCAGAGAGGTGAGACGCTCGCTCTGGGCATAACAGCGCTGCAGAAACTGCGACTTCATCTCTTCGTTGATATGCGGATTGTCGAGTATCGTTTCCAGATAACCCTGAATACTTGCTACAGGAGTCTTCAGCTCGTGAGCGATATTCTGGGTAAGCTGCCGCTTCAGTACATCCTGTTCACGTCGGGTGGTCTGTATGCGCTTATACATCTTGATGATACGCTCGGCTATCTCGCCCAACTCATCGTTAGGGAACTTGGCGAGATCTTCCACCTCCAGACTCTCGTTGTGGTCTGCCTTATAAGCAAAGATGCTCAGTTTGGAAACATTCTTAGCCAGACGGTCCGTAAAACGGTAGAGCACGATGGTAAGCAGAATGACGGCAACGATGGCAAACCAGATAAAATGCTGGTCGGCCTGCAGCGATTTTGCCAAATCATTATTGTAAGGTAGTGCCGTACGGATGATGAGCTTGCTTTCCGGAAAATAAGAAGCCACATAGAAATAATCATGTTTCAGGGTTTTAGACTGTCGCTCCACGCTTGAGCCTACCCTGTTTTTCAAGGCCTCTGCTATTTCCTCACGCTTGGCATGGTTGGCAAAATGTTCATAGTCGGAACTCATGTTGTCATAAATCACCTTACCGTTAGGGCGCACCAGCGTAACACGAAGATCCTTGCTTTCATGTTCTCGGACAAAAGCCTGCAACTTCTCATGAGCCACAGTCACATCCCTATTGTGGATGCTATCCTGCAGAATAATTCCTTCATCAGGAGAGAGCGCCAGATCTTCTGCCAACAGTTCATTATAATTTTCCAGCTTGATAGTAAGCGTACCTATTTTATATTGTTTCTCTCGTGCCTGCTGGAACACGATAAAACTGACGGCGAACACAAGGAACACCGCCAGTACACTGAAGTACAACTTTCTACCTACACTATTTAACTGAAACATTTTAATTACGCATCAAAATAATAACCGAACCCCAGACGGGTAACGATGCACTTGGCAAACTTACCAATCTTCTTTCTCATACGGGTGATATTGACATCCACCGTGCGGTCGAGCACCATCACATCCTTAGGCCATACCCGGTCGATAAGTTCCTGACGGGAGAACACCTTGCCGCGCTCTTCGAGGAAAAGACGCAGGAGTTCGAACTCGGTCTTGGTGAAAGGGATAGCCTCACCATCAATGCTCACCGTCTTCTTGTCCAGATTCAGCTGCAGTCCCTGATAGTTGATGATCTTCGATTCATCAGCATCGCCAGCCTGTTCAGCGGTACGGCGCAAGACGGCACGCACTCTGACCATCACCTCTCGTATAGAGAAAGGTTTCGAGATATAATCATCGGCACCGATATTGAATCCAGTAACCGTATCGTTTTCCGTATCTCGGGCTGTAAGGAAGATAATCGGAACATTGGCTGTCATCGGATTTCCCTTCAACTGCTTAGCTAGCTGGAAACCGCTCATTCCTCCCATCATGACGTCCAGTAGCAGCAGGTCGAACGAAGCAATGTCCATCTCCAAAGCCTCTTCTGCAGAATTGGCAGTCTCTACCTCATATCCTTCTGTTTCGAGATTGAATTTCAGAATCTCACACAAGTCTTGCTCATCATCAACAACAAGTATTCTTTTCATATTCTCTTCCATATTTCATGTTATTTAAAATATCGCTGCAAAATTACGACTTTTCTTTCGTAATAAGCGTTACATTCGGTTACAATTTCGTGACATTTAGTTCTTTAGAGAAAAAAAATATAAAAAAACGGGTATTTTGTTACACATTTTAACTTAGTGTTCCAAATTCGCTACATGTTTCTTTGCTAGTTAGAAACAGAAATACTACTTTTGCACCCGATATAACTATAAGTGAGCATATAACACAACTGAAAGAGTATGAAAGATAAAGTAAATGCAATTCCCTTTATCGGTGAAATCATCAAAGAGGAATTAAACAAGCAAGGCAAGACCACAGTATGGCTTGCTGAAAAACTAGGCTGCCACCGTACTAATATATATAAGGTATACGGCAGAGCCACTATAGATACGGGTATGCTTTACCATATCTGCCAGTTGCTGAACATAGATTTGTTTAAGGTTTATTCAGACGCTTTGCGCAAACGCAAGAAAAAGAATCAAGATTTAAACTAAAAATAACTAAAACAATAAGACCTGAGGTTAATCACCCAGGTCTTATTGTTTTTATGCCAATCGCTTTTCCAGACGCTCGCGGATGGCAGCGATAAAGCCGGCAGAGTTTACTGCCTTAGCCTCAACTCCTTCCATCAGGTTTACGAGATCCTTGGTAGCGATACCGTCGTTCAATGTATCGAAACATGCAGCCTCCAGCTGGTCGCCAAAGTTCTGAAGTTCCTTGATGCCATCCAGTTCGCCACGCTTTCTCAACGCACCGCTCCATGCAAAGATGGTAGCCATAGGGTTGGTAGATGTATCTTCACCCTTCAGGTAGCGATAGTAGTGACGGGTCACGGTACCGTGAGCTGCCTCATACTCATACTTGCCGTCAGGAGAAACCAATACGGAAGTCATCATTGCCAGAGAACCGAAAGCTGTACTGAGCATATCGCTCATCACATCACCGTCATAGTTCTTGCAAGCCCAGATGAAACCGCCCTTGCTGCGGATAACACGAGCCACTGCATCATCAATCAATGTATAGAAATACTCGATACCGAGTTCTGCAAACTTCTCTTTATAGTCGCTCTCATATACTTCCTCAAAGATTTTACGGAACTGGGCATCATAAGTCTTAGAGATGGTATCCTTGGTAGCAAACCAGAGATCCTGCTTGGTATCAATGGCAAACTTGAAGCAGCTGTGAGCAAAGCTGCGGATACTCTTATCAGTATTGTGCATGCCCTGGATAACGCCAGCACCATCGAAAGAATGAATCTCTATCTCCTGCTTCTTGCCGCTCTTACCCTCGAACACGAGTTTGGCTGTACCTGGCTCATCAGCACGAAGTTCCACGCTCTTGTATACATCGCCGTAAGCATGACGGGCGATGGTAATAGGCTTCTCCCAGTTCTTTACACAAGGGTGGATACTTGGGATGGTGATAGGAGCACGGAATACGGTACCGTCCATGATGCTACGGATAGTTCCATTAGGACTCTTCCACATTTTGTGGAGTTTATACTCGTCCATACGCTGTGCATTAGGAGTGATAGTAGCACACTTCACAGCCACGCCATATTTCTTAGCCGCCTCAGCAGAGTCGATGGTTACCTGGTCATTGGTCTGGTCGCGATAAGGCAGACCGAGATCATAATACTCAGACTTCAAATCAACGAAAGGAAGAATGAGTTCATCCTTAATCATCTTCCAGAGAATTCTTGTCATCTCATCACCGTCCATCTCTACCAATGGAGTTGTCATCTTAATCTTTTCCATAACACAATATAATGTATAATTAATAATTTACAATGTACAATGATCAGAGCAGTCAAGTGAGCCCTTTATATTTTGCCTGCAAAATTAATAAAAATAATCAAGAAAAGAAAGGAAATTAATAATAATTCTAGCAAAATGATAACAAAAAGCACTTTTTTACGCACTTAAAACATAAAACCTGTATATTTATACCTAAAAAGGCATCAATGAGCCCGAAAACTCATTGATGCCTCTACTTATTTACGTTTTTACTTTTTTACCTTTTTACCTTTAAATAGCCTTTTTACTTCTCCTCTGGAGCCTTGTCGATCAAGTCCATGAACTGGTCGAGCTTAGGAGTGATGATAATCTGAGTGCGGCGGTTGCGCTGCTTGCCTACCTCTGTATCGTTAGTTGTTACAGGGTTGTACTCACCACGGCCACCAGCAGTAAGGCGCTTAGGATTTACACCGAAGTGATCCTGCAAGTACTGAACAACAGAAGCTGCACGGAGAGCAGAGAGGTCCCAGTTGTTGCGGATATTCTTCATCTTGGCACTTGTAGTGCTTACTGGTACGTTATCGGTATTACCCTCTACGAGCACATCGTAATCCTTGTAGTCTGTGATGATCTTAGCAATCTTGCTCAATGTTTCCTGAGCACGGCTGTTCACCTCATAGCTACCACTCTGATAGAGCATATTGTCAGCCAGAGAAATGTAAACTACACCCTTCAGAACCTGAACATCAACCTCCTTCATCTCTTCCTTGCTCAAAGAGCGGGTCAGGTTGTTGGTAAGAACCATGTTGAGCGAATCGCTCTTGCTCTTTACCTCAACCAGGTGGCGGATATACTGGTTACTCTCGTTGATCTGGTCAACGAGTTTCTCAATGCTCACGTTGTTCTGGCTTGCATTGTTCAAACTCTTGTCAAGTGAGTTCTGCAACTTAGCGTAATCGCTCTTTGCAGTAGCGAGCTGCTCCTGAGCTGCCGCCAAACGAGCCTCAGTAGCTGCCAGCTTTTCCTTGGTAGCCTGATAGTTGCTTGACAATTCCTTATTCTCATTCTGGCAATTCTGAAGATCCTTCTTACTTGCACAGCTTGTAGCCATCAGAGCTACAGCCATCATTGCCATTACCATTAACTTTGTCTGTTTCATATTCTTTCTAATTTAAATTTTCTTGTGATTATTAATAGTATATCTTAACGTCGCTTTTTACCTCCTATTATATTAGAGTTCTCCCGGCTTTTATCTGTTATCCGGAAGCTTCTACATTTTAGGGCATTATAGAAGCAAATTCAATTCTTTCACTTGCAAAGTTACAGATAAGACTCGAATAAACAATATTTGTCAAATGCATTTAAATATTTTTAACCTCTAAATCTTTATTTATCACCTTTTTAACCAAAAAAGGCAACAGAAAGCATTTTTCTTATAGCTAAACCGTCAAATGTAGCCTCTCAAGGTAAGAATAGCCCAAATCTCAACAAAAAAAAACATAAAAAACAGTGTTTTATTTTGTAGTGTCTTGAAATTGCACTATCTTTGCACTCGAAAAGAAATAAATACATTAATAATATAAAAGAAAGCAAGTATGATTCTTTTTTTTAGAACTCCATCTAAGAGTGTGATTGCGACCGAGATTGACCACAAACCATCTCAGGACGAAATCAATGAACTTTGTTGGCTTTATGGTGACGCGACTTTAGAGGACGCCCAGCAGTTGCAGGGCTTCTATGTCGGTCCACGCCGTGAAATGATTACTCCTTGGAGTACGAATGCCGTTGAGATTACTCAGAACATGAGTCTTAACGGCATTTCGCGTATCGAGGAGTACTTCCCTGTAGATAGCGAAGACGCTGAGCACGACCCTATGCTCCAGCGTATGTACAACGGTATCGGACAGGATGTGTTCACCGTGAACCACCAGCCAGAACCTATCAAGTACGTCGATGACCTCGAGAAGTATAACGAGGAAGAGGGTCTTGCCCTCAGCGAGGACGAAATGGCTTATCTCCACAAGCTGGAGAAAGAGAACGGACGCCCTCTCACCGACAGCGAAATCTTCGGTTTCGCACAGATCAACTCAGAGCACTGCCGCCACAAGATCTTCGGCGGCCAGTTTATCATCGACGGTAAGGAGATGGAGTCTTCTCTCTTCAACATGATCAAGAAGACCACCAACGAGAATCCTAACAAGATCCTCTCTGCTTACAAGGACAACGTGGCTTTCTCTCAGGGTCCTGTTATCGAGCAGTTTGCTCCAGCCGATCAGACTACCAGCGATTTCTTCCAGGTGAAGGATATCGAGAGTGTTATCTCTCTGAAGGCTGAGACTCACAACTTCCCTACTACCGTAGAGCCTTTCAACGGTGCTGCTACCGGTACGGGTGGTGAAATCCGCGACCGTATGGGTGGTGGTGTTGGTTCATGGCCTATTGCAGGTACAGCCTGCTACATGACTGCTTATCCTCGCCTGAAGGATGACAACGGAAAGAGCGATGTTGAGCGCGACTGGGAAGACATCATGCCTGTTCGTAAGTGGCTCTATCAGACTCCTGAGCAGATTCTGATCAAGGCTTCCAACGGTGCATCAGACTTCGGTAACAAGTTCGGTCAGCCTCTCATCACCGGTTCTGTGCTTACATTCGAGCACGAGGAGAATGGTGAGAAGTATGCATACGATAAGGTAATCATGCTTGCTGGTGGTGTTGGCTACGGCAAAAAGCGTGACTATAAGAAGGGCGAGCCACAGAAGGGCAACAAGGTTGTCGTAGTAGGTGGTGATAACTATCGCATCGGTCTTGGTGGTGGTTCTGTTTCTTCTGTAGATACAGGCCGTTACAGCAACGGCATCGAGTTGAACGCTGTTCAGCGTGCCAACCCTGAGATGCAGAAGCGTGCCTACAACCTGGTTCGTGCACTCGTTGAGAACGATGAGAACCCAGTAGTCAGCATCCACGACCACGGTTCAGCCGGTCACTTGAACTGTCTCTCTGAGTTGGTAGAAGAGTGCGGTGGCGAAATCGACATGTCTAAGTTGCCTATCGGCGACAAGACTTTGAGCGCCAAGGAAATCATCGCCAACGAGAGCCAGGAGCGCATGGGCTTGCTCATCGACGAGAAGTATATCAGCGAGGTTCAGAAGATTGCCGACCGTGAGCGTGCTCCAATGTACGTGGTTGGAGAGACTACTGGCGATGCTCACTTCAGCTTCAAGCAGGCTGATGGTGTGAAGCCATTCGACCTCGATGTAGCTCAGATGTTCGGCCATACTCCTAAGACTGTGATGGTAGATGAGACCGTAGAGCGCAAATATGAAGATGTAACTTATTCTGCAGATAACCTCGACAAGTACTTGCAGCGTGTTCTCCAAATGGAGGCTGTGGCATGTAAGGACTGGTTGACCAACAAGGTTGACCGTTCCGTAACAGGTAAGATTGCCCGTCAGCAGGGTCAGGGTCAGATTCAGTTGCCACTCTCAGACTGTGGTGTCGTAGCACTCGACTACCGTGGCGAGAAGGGTATCGTAACAGCAATGGGTCATGCACCTCAGGCTGGTCTTGCCGATCCTAAGGCAGGTTCAGTACTCTCTGTAGCAGAGTCATTGACTAATATCGTATGGGCTCCATTGGCAGATGGCATGGACAGCATCAGCCTCTCAGCCAACTGGATGTGGCCTTGCCGCAGTCAGAAGGGTGAAGATGCCCGTCTGTACGAGGGTGTGAAGGCTTTGTCAGACTTCTGCTGCGCCATCCACGTAAACGTACCAACAGGTAAGGACTCTCTCTCATTGACCCAGCAGTATCCTAACGGCGAGAAGATCATCGCTCCGGGTACCGTTATCGTAAGTGCTGGTGGTGAGGTTTCAGATGTCAAGAAGGTGGTTAGCCCAGTTCTCGTTAACGACAAGAACTCTAGCCTCTACCATATCGACTTCAGTTTCGACGAGCAGCGTCTCGGTGGTTCTGCTTTCGCTCAGAGCCTGGGCAAGGTGGGCAGCGATGTTCCTACCGTCAAGAACCCAGAGTACTTCGTTGATTGCTTCAACGCCGTACAGGAACTCATCAACCGTGGTTGGGTAATGGCTGGTCACGATATCAGCGCCGGTGGGTTGATTACTACTCTCCTCGAAATGACATTCGCCAACGTAGAGGGCGGTATGAAGATCAACCTCCACGACATCGCAGATGCCGACATCATCAAGACTCTCTTCGCAGAGAACCCAGGTGTTGTCATCCAGGTAAGCGATGCTCACAAGGACGAGTTGAAAGCATTCTTCGATGAGAACGGTATCGGTTATGCCAAGATTGGTTATCCAGCTCCTGAGCTCCGCAAGATTATCATCAAGAAGGAAGGCTTCGAGCACGAGTTTGATATCGATGCATTGCGTGATAACTGGTATAAGACATCTTACCTCCTCGACCGCAAGCAGAGCATGAACGGTATGGCTAAGAAGCGTTACACCAACTATAAGAAGCAGCCTATCGAGATGAACTTCGGTTATGGCTTCAAGGGAACTCTCTCTAGCTACAGCCTCGACGCAAACCGTCGCAAGCCATCTGGCATCAAGGCAGCTATCATCCGTGAGAAGGGTACCAATGGTGAGCGTGAGATGGCATACTCTATGTATCTCGCCGGCTTCGATGTAAAGGATGTGATGATGACCGACTTGATTTCTGGTCGTGAGACTCTGGAGGATGTGAACTTCATCGTATTCTGCGGTGGTTTCTCTAACTCCGATGTTCTCGGTTCTGCCAAGGGTTGGGCTGGTGCTTTCCTCTACAATCCTAAGGCTAAGGAGGCACTCGATAAGTTCTATGCCCGTGAGGATACTCTTTCACTCGGTATCTGCAACGGTTGCCAGCTGATGGTTGAGTTGAACCTCATCAATCCTGAGCACAAGCATCGTTCACACCTCTGCCACAACACATCCAAGAAGTTCGAGAGCACATTCCTCGGTCTGACTATTCCTCAGAACGACAGTGTGATGTTCGGTAGCCTGAGCGGTGATAAGCTCGGTATCTGGGTAGCTCACGGCGAGGGCCGTTTCTACTTGCCAGAGCCAGAGGATCACTACAACATCATTGCAAAGTACAACTACGCTGAGTATCCAGGTAATCCTAACGGCAGTGACTACAATGTAGCAGGTATCTGCTCTGCAGATGGCCGCCACTTGGCTATGATGCCACACTTGGAACGTGCCATCTTCCCATGGCAGAACGCCTGGTATCCAGCTGATCGCCGCAACGACGAGGTTACTCCTTGGATTGAGGCATTTGTCAATGCACGTCAGTGGATTGAAGAAAGAGCTTTGAAAAAGTAAAAAAATAAAAAGGTAAAAAATGAATAATAGCGTAAGTTATCTTACATTATTCAAAACATTTATGAAGATTGGCATAGTCACCTTTGGTGGTGGCTATGCCATGATTCCTATTATAGAATCCGAAGTCGTCGACAAGCATCAATGGATGACGAAGGAGGAATTCTTGGATGCCATTGCTACTACCCAGGTTTGTCCGGGCGCCTTGGCCATCAACATGAGTTCCCTGCTCGGATATAAGTTGGCAAAGACACCGGGAGCCATCGTCTGCACCCTCGGCGCTTCGTTGCCATCGTTCCTTATTATCTTAGCGATAGCTATGTTTTTCCATCAGTTTGAAGACAACAAGGTTGTTGCTGCCATGTTTGCAGGCATCCGTCCTGCCGTCGTGGCATTGATAGCCGTACCTACATTCTCGCTTGCCAAGAGTGCCGGTATTTCGCTTGTCAACTGCTGGATTCCTATTCTATCCGCCCTTCTGATTTGGCTTTTGGGCGTCAACCCAATCTGGGTAATTATCGCAGCTGCCGTAGGTGGCTACATCTATGGACAGTTTATCCAGCCAACGGAGTAAGATTAGTTAAAAGTTTATAGTTAATAGTTTATAGGGGCTACGCCTTATTGTAGGAATGCCCTATTAACTTTACACATTATTATATATATGATATTTTTTCAGCTTTTCATCGTATTCATTCAGATAGGCATCTTCGGATTCGGAGGTGGCTATTCCATGATATCCCTGATTCAGGGACAGGTTGTTACGCAGTATCATTGGATGACGATGCAAGAGTTTACCGATGTGGTTGCCATTTCTCAGATGACACCGGGACCTATCGGTATCAACACCGCTACCTATTGTGGCTATACAGCTGTCCATAATGCCGGCATGAGTGGCATGATGGCTGTACTCGGAAGTGCCATGGCAACCTTTGCGCTGGTTCTCCCATCCTTGGTTTTGATGATTCTTATCAGCAAGATGCTGTACAAGTATATGAACACCTTAGCCGTCCAGAGCATCTTCATCGGTCTTCGCCCAGCCATCGTCGGTCTGGTAGGAGCCGCAGCCCTGCTCCTGATGAATGGCGAGAACTTCTCTACGCCAGCCAATCCCTGGCATTTCTACATCTCCATCGCCCTCTTCTTTGCCACCTTTATCGGCGTGAAGGTGATGAAGATCAATCCTATCCGCATGATACTCTACTCGGCTTTTGCCGGACTGGTATTACTATATTAAAACCGTTTTTATTGACCAACAATAAACAAAAGGTGGATTTTCATCAGAAAATCCACCTTTTACACTATAATTCGCTTTTTGTCCACCTCTTCTTTGTGTTTTTTGTGTACTTTTGCAACTGTGTATTAATCGCAGCATGAATTCAGGTTTAGCTTGGTTTCATGCCAACCAACAAGTAAACAAACAAACCTAAGAATAAGAAATGAATAAGAAAAGACAGATTTTACTTTCAGCAGTGTTGGCCTCTGCTTTGGCATCCAACGCACAGGTTACCATCAATGTAGATGCCTCTAACCCAGGTATCAAGGTATCTCCTAACCTCTATGGTATCTTCTTCGAGGATATCAACCATGCTGCAGATGGCGGTCTCTATGCCGAACTCATCAGCAACCGTTCTTTCGAAGACGATGACAAGAATATTCCTACCTGGAAAACTGCCTCTCAGGAAGGTGCAAAGATCAATGCACAACTCATCAATAAGGGTTTGCTCAACAATGCACAGGGCAAGGCACTCCAGCTTACCATCGCTGCCAAGCCTGCAGCTACAGCCTCTCTCATCAATGAGGGTTTCTGGGGAATCAACGCCGTGCAGGGCAGAACCTATAAACTCTCTTTCTGGGCTAAGGGTAGCTACAAGGGCGGATTGAAGGCTCGCCTCACCAACGCCAAGGGCGATAAGGTGTATGCAGAAACAGCACTCAATGCCAAGGTTGGCAAGAAGTGGACCAAATATACGGCTGAGTTGACTGCCAACGGAAACGATGCCAAGGCTCAGTTCGAACTCGTAGCCGACGGAAAAGGTACCATCGTTCTCGATGTAGTAAGCCTCTTCCCTCCTACTTTCAAGAATCGAGAGAATGGCTTGCGCCCTGACCTGGCTCAGCTTCTCTATAACATCCATCCTAAGTTCGTCCGCTTCCCTGGCGGTTGCTACGTAGAGGGGCAGGAATCTCCAGAGAATGCTTTCCACTGGGAGAAGACTATCGGTCCTATTGAGGAACGTCCGGGCCATAAGAACGTAAACTGGCGCTACCGTACCAGCGATGGTATGGGATTCGATGAGTATCTGCAGCTTGCCGAGGATCTGAACGCCAAGCCTCTCTATGTTGTAAACGTAGGTTTGTGGCACGGCGGTATGACTCCTGTAGACAGCATCCAACCTTGGATTGATGAGTGCATGAATGCCCTGGAGTATGCCAACGGTCCTGTTACCTCTAAATATGGTGCGCTCCGTGCTAAGAATGGTCATCCGGAACCATACAATATCGAGTATCTGGAGATTGGTAATGAGAACAACCAGCCGGATCCTGCGGCTCAGAGCGACCATTACTACGAGCGCTTCAAGAAGTTCAAGGATGCGGTTCTGGCAAAATATCCTAAGATGCACCTCATCGGTAACGTGGTGGCTTGGGGCGATGACAATCCTAAGTGGGAAAGCAACGAGAGCGTAGAACTCCTCGACGAGCACTACTACAGAAATCCTGCCTGGTTTGCCGAGAACTTCAACAAGTATGATAACTACGACCGTAAGGGCAGCGAGATTTATGTAGGTGAATATGCCGTAACCCAGGGCTTCGGCAATATGGGTTCGCTCGATGCAGCACTCGGTGAGGCTGTCTATATGATGGGCATCGAGAACAACTCTGACATCGTGACCATGGCATCCTACGCTCCTATCTTCGCCAACCTCAACAACCGTATGTGGGCACCGGATATGATTCAGTATACATCAGACAAGGTATTCGGAACTCCATCTTACTACGTTCAGAACGTGATGGCAAACAACATCGGTACCCGTGTACTGAAGGTGAACCAGGAGAATCCATACAAATATGAGCAGACTCAGGTGAAGCCAGCTATTTGCCGTGTAGGTATGGGAACATGGGGCACTCAGGTTTCTTTCGAGGACAAGGGCTACAGCGATGAGAACGGAAAGGCGCTGCCGATGACCTTGCAGGAGTTGCCTACCGATATCCGTGGACAGTGGAAGACTGAGGGTAGCCTCATCAAGCAGACCAGCAACGAAGAGAGCTGCATCCGTCTGAACCCAGGCGAGATTACCAGCAATGGCTATATATATAAGGTACGCGCGAAGAAGGATGCCGGAAACGAAGGTTTCCTCATCATCTTTAACTACGTGGATAAGAACAACTACTGCTGGTTGAACCTCGGTGGCTGGAACAATACCCAGCACGGTGTGGAGTCTATCGTGAATGGTGCCAAGAGTCAGATTGCTACTACCCCAGGCAGCATCGAGACCGGCAAGTGGTATGACATCGAGCTGAAAGTAGTAGGCGACAGCATCTTCGCCAAGTTGGATGGCAAGGAAATATTCTCTACCAAGTTGAAGGCAAACACCCTTCCTGGCATCTTCTCTACAGCCACACTTGATGAACAGACGGGCGAGGTAATCCTGAAGATTGCCAACACCAGCACCGAGCACACCACAGCGAAGATTAATCTTCAGGGCAAGGAAATCAAGAATGGCAAGCTCATCCGCCTTTCTGCCAAGAATGGTCTGGAGGAGAACACCATCGACAATCCTACCAATATCTATCCTGTAGAAAACTACGTAACTACAGAGAAGAACGGTGCAACGGTAGAGATTCCAGCTAGCTCGCTGAACATCATCCGTTTGAAATAACAGACTACATCCAGGGCAGGATGCCCTGGGATCCATATATAGGTAATAACATTTTGAATAGTTGATAAGAAAGTTAGTTAGAAAAGAGAAGGCGGTAACCTGCGTGATGCAGATTGCCGCCTCGTTTTTTATCTGTCGTTTAATTAACCGAAAACATAATTGAAGAGCAGGAAGATGCTCAGGATAAACATCAAACCCACAAAGAAAGATGTCAAGCCCGACTTACCACCATCGGCAACGCCCGAAGCACTCTCCACATAAGTGGTGATGGTAGAGCTACCCAGCAATGCACCGGCTGCCAGAATGTAACACATGGTCAAGAAGGTAGTCATACCAGCTATCAATTCCGTCTTGACCGTAGTAGTCTTTGGGTCGAAACCCAATAATGCTTTTAATTTGTTCATTTCTTATATTTAAATTTATCTCTATTTTCTCTTCCCCCCTTTCCACAACCCAATCCCGTTGTTTTTTCGGGGCGAACAAAGATAAGAAAAAAAAATGAGGAATGCCTTATTTTACATGTTTCGGGGTATTCCGGATGCCTTATTTTACAAAGCATTTTATTTTTAACCATTATGCTTGGTTAATTCGGATTTTCTTTGTAACTTAGCAGCGCAAAACGTAAAGCATGTAGGATTATGGCAAAAATAGTAAATAAATATCCTGTAGGAATTCAGACTTTTGAAGAAATTCGCGAGAAAGGTTATCTCTATGTAGATAAGACCAAATACATCGTGGATTTCAGAGAAAAAGGTATGAAGTATATCTTTCTGAGCCGTCCAAGACGATTCGGAAAATCGCTCTTTGCATCTACCCTTCAGGCCTATTTCGAGGGAAGAAAGGAACTGTTCGAGGGATTGGCTATTGCTGAATACGAGAAGGAATGGGTGAAGCATCCTGTGCTCCACTTCGATATGAGCGGTGCCAAACATTTTGATGCAGATGGCTTGAACAATTATCTGAATCTGCAGCTTTTGCCTTACGAGAAACTTTATGGTAAAGGAGAAGGGGAAATTTACCCTAACGAAAGGTTGGATGGTATCGTAAAGCGTGCTTATGAGCAGACGGGCGAAAAGACTGTTGTCATCATCGACGAATACGATGCCCCATTGCTGGATGTGGTACATGAAAAGGAAAACCAGCAACCGCTCCGTCGCATTATGCAGAACTTCTACAGTCCTCTGAAAAAACTCGATCCTTACCTGGAGTTCACCTTCATCACGGGCATCACCAAGTTCTCGCAGCTCAGCATCTTCAGCGAACTCAACAACCTCGACAATATCAGTCTGTTCGACCAGTACTCAGCCATCTGCGGCATCAGCAAAACCGAGCTTACCACGCAGATGAAACCAGATATTGAGGCTATGGGCGAGGCACTGAACATGACGTATGAGGAGTGCCTGAAAGAGCTGACGCAATTCTACGACGGTTATCATTTCAGCGAGAAATCAGAAGATATTTTCAATCCGTTCAGTCTTGTAAAGGCAATGAATGCAGGCAAGATTGCTCCTTACTGGTTTGGTTCCGGCACTCCATCCTTCCTCTTGAAACTCTTGGATAAGTATCATGTCAATCTTTCTACTTTAGAGAGTCAAGAGACAGTATTGAGTTCCTTCGACCAATCAACAGAGGAAATGACAGAAGCCTTGCCATTGCTTTACCAGAGCGGCTATCTGACCATCAAGAAATATGAACCTATGTTTCAGGAATATACGCTGGGCATCCCAAACAAGGAGGTACGCGACGGACTGCTCAACTCATTGATTCCTCATTATGTGAACCCTCGCCGTTCTGACAACAATGCCTTCCTCTTGGGATTCTGCAAGGCGGTTTATAGAAATGACATCGAGGCGGCACTGGAGCACATGCGCACCTATATGGCTACGATACCATATGATTTGGAGAATCACAGCGAGAAGCATTATCAGACTATCTTCTATCTGATGTTCAGTTTCCTCAACATCTATATCCGCACAGAGGTGAAGAGTGCCATCGGCAGGGCTGATGCCGTGATGCACATGCCAGATACAATCTACGTCTTCGAACTGAAGGTAGATAAGAGTGCTGATGAGGCTTTGGCACAAATAGACGAAAAAGGCTATATGCTGCCATATCATGCAGAGAGCAAGCGACTGGTAAAAATAGGTATCTGTTTTGATAGCACCCAGCGCACTATCAGCGATTGGAAGATTAAGGAAGAATAAAGAAAAAATCCGAAACAGAAGCTTGCCAAGTTATCTATTTCGGATTTTTTTGATACTGATTTCGTTTGGATAAGCCAAGGTTTTCAAACCATCTTGAATTGTTAAAAAAAATAAGTCATAGTTTTCTCTCCCACAACTCATAGTTTCTTTCATCATAACTCATAGGTTTCTTCCCAGCATCTCATAGGTTTCGGCATCATATCCCAAGGTTTTCAAGCCAAAAAGGGCTAAAAAAAACAAACGGACAAATTGAATTTGTCCGGACAAATTATCCATACCCTTATAAATCACTCATTTTTAACAACTTACAAGCCACCGGACAAAAGAGCCGGACAAATTCAATTTGTCCGTGTTTTAAAAATCGAGGCTATTCCAGCGTCAGCCATTACCATAAAGTATAGTTTTAGAACCAGACAAACTCATTAAATAAACAAATCATCTAAAAATAGCGTCTATTCCGCTACGAAACTGTATTTTTTATAGTTCGTAGCGGAATAGACGTTGTTTTAACACTTCAGTTCTATACTCGTAGAATCTTATCCATAAACCGACCAAGATAGATAAACTTTCATCTATGACTCATATTTTAACCATCATGCTTTGACAGCCTACAGCGCACTATCAGAGATTGAAAAATCAAAGAAGAATAAAGGTAGAATCCGAAACAGAAGCTTGCCAAGTTATCTGTTTCGGATTTTTTGATGCTGATTTCGTTTGGATGAGCCGATTTTTAGAGACTACCTGATAAGACTTACTTTTTACCTTTTGCTACATGAAAACGATAAATGGCGTGGATGAGCACATAACGGGGCACTGTGTTATAGTATTTCTCTACCCTGCCCTGCGCATTGATAGTTCTATCCACTTTCTTCAACTGATGGAACACATCGAATGCATCAGCCTTCACAACCAATTTTCCCTTGAAAAATGGTCGGGAAAGGCGGAAGTTCCATAATAAATTGTCATCATTCATCACAGACTCACCATATCCACGTCGACTATACATCGAAAGGTCGGTGTCAAACGAGAACCTGAAAGGAAGTGCCAATACTGCACTCAGCCCATAATGATAGTTGTAAGCATCAAGGGTTTCGAAGTCCTTCTGTTCGCCATTGGAATGAAGACAGGCTACATAAGCATTCACTCCCAAAGAATGCTTACCCAGTTTGTAGTCCAGACGCAAATCTTCAGAAATGGTGGATGTCTTTACTATACTCTTCTTCATCTCCACAGTTGCAGCATCACTAATCATATCAACACTGTTAACATAGCCCAAAGAGGTAACCGTATTAAATATCAGTCGTTTCTTCTTATCAACATTGCCACTCAATCCTAAGCGCAAGCTTGTATTCCAGTTACCATTCACATTGGTTGGCGAGAAAGTACGCCTACCAGTGTTTTTATCATATATAAAGCCCATAGCCACTGCATCGGTGGTAGAAGTATAATCGTATTTAAGATCATACATCAGAGACTTCAAACTTCCATTATAGACATATTGCATATGATGCAACATTGAGTTCTTCAGTTTTTCATTTCCATAACGCTTTACATTCAGAGGGTCTGCATCATCTATATAATCAAACAGATAGAGCATCTGAGGAGCTACCTGAGTTATAGAATAGACCAGACTGCTAGAAAACTTTCTGTTTTTTCTATTTCCACTCCAATATAGGGTAAACTCCGGGTTCAGGAAACTTAAATTACGAGAGAGTTCCTTGTCTAGAGATGCCCTTCTATAACGCATATTCTCATGCGAGAAGTTGAAGTTCCACTGGCTCTTGAACAAGATATCATTCTTTGCATCTTCTACCACCTGCCAGGAAAAAATCGCAAACGGCTTATGCGCATCAGTATGAAAATCATACAGATAACTATTAGCCACATCTATCGTTGAAAGATAATCAGTAACAGATGGCAAGACACCTAATTCATGATTGGCATCTGCTCCCCATCCTGCAAGTTGCTCCAAACGATAAAGACTATTCTCTTCATGAGAATACTTCTGCTCATAACCATATTGAATAGCTCCCCACAACTTATCAGAAACATTGAAGGAGTACCCCAAGCCGCCATGATAACGATACCCTTTAGAAGACCAAGGTACATAACGGCGACGATAATCATTATTTCCAGCAACATTTCCTGAAGCATAGTCAAGGCTATAAATGCTATATCCCTCATCATCTTTACCAAGCACTTCACCACCAAGCTTTAGCTGCAACATATCTCCTGCTTCGTTTACGATGAAATCTGAACTGTAGTCCAATGATGCAAGCCAACCCTTCAAGTCGTTTTGGCTTTTGCTTTCCACTCTATTAATCAAGTTCTTATACAGCTCACCTGTTGAAATCGGAAAGAGACGATTCCACATCTGTTCCTGATTTTCCCAACTTTCAGCCATCAGAGCTGAATAAAAGATGGAATTCTGCTTACGGCGAGAGTAATTGGCTTTTTGGTCAATTGTCATATAGCATTTAGATTCTCTGCCACCAGGAGTCAACGTCAACATGTTGTTCATATTGAGATAGAAATTACAATACTTTGCTTCATTCATAGAACGCTCGTATGTATCCCCCGATGACAAGAAGTTGGTGCGATAAGCATTCGTTTCCTCATGATTATCATAATGAGTAAGGTCGGCATTACTTCTCAACCGGAATCGGTTGAGTCTATCATCCACATTCAGGTTCACTCCCACCTTCTTTGTTGTCAATCTAGACATCGGCAGCTTCTCCGGTGTCCAGTCTGAGCCTTGCATCGGTGCACCACCATCATTCATATTATTAAAGTTGCTGAATATTGCCAACTGCGAATGGTCAGTTGTACGCAAAGCAAACAAGCGCGCCAAATACAGGTCATCATTTGCCATACCAGCATCCACATTGCCCAACCAGCCAATATTATATTGTTTCTTCAGGTTGACATCCATCACATATTCATCCTCCTCAACCTTTCGTTTGGCAAACAGATTCAGGTCAGTTTTCTTTTCATATACCTTGATAGAGTTTACCGCGTATGTAGGCAAGTTCTGCAAGAGTACCGTATTATTACCCTTGAAGAAATCCTTGCCATTAAGCAAGAGGCTCTCCACAAACCGACCATTGACATAGATACGCCCATCCGACTTCAATTCTGAACCAGGCAACTGTCTGATAAGCGCATCGAGCATGGAGCCTTCTGAGAGTTGAAAAGCATCAGCATTATACACCAGCGTATCACCCTTATGATAGAATTTCACCTTGGTGGCCGTTACTGTTACCTCATTCAGTAGCTGCTCATCATCCAACTTTTTCTTCTTACGCAAAAAAATGGTTGGCAGATAACGGGTATTCACCCGTTTACTAACCTTTACATCAAAAGAGAAACTTTGTGGCACATAGCCATCACACTCTACTTTGATGGTATATTTCCGATTGTTAGTTACCCGAAAGACAAAGCCACCATCATTTTGATCCAACCTGCTATTAGAAGTTTCCACCTTAACAAGGTTTCCATCGTCATCCATCAGACTAACCTTTGCATCATTTATAGCAGTATGAGTAACAAAGTCTTCGACCCACCCCCAATATTCCACAGTTTTTTCCTTATCTTGGGCAACTACAGACATTGCCCAAGATAACACCAGAATAAACAGTATAACTTTGATATACTTCATGATTACATTTGTTTGTTATTAACTTACATTATTATTTCGTATCTGCAAATTTATGGAAAAATTGTCAAATAACAAAATTTTGGTTCGTGATAATATCCACCAAGAATCCACCATTACATTTCTATATCATCATAACTCCCTGTTATCATGAGAATCAAAAGCTTTAAATATTCAGTAAATTACTGAATAAAGTAGAGGCTCTTTTATCGTCAAACAGCTTTCGATTTATTTTTTGCTTAGCATTACTTACGTTTTTGGTTGTTGTATTGATCAAAAATGCAATGGCTGTATTATCCATTCCCAGGTAAGCTAAGATACAAATCTGAAACTCTTGAGGACTCAACTTTCCCTTCCTTATTCTTTCAAACAAGAGAGGTTTATATTGCAGTAATGCATCATATAATTCTTGCCAATCTTCTTCCACTGGATCGATATGATTTCTCTTTGGCTTCGACATTTCCATAAATCTTACTGCAATATCACTTTCCATCAACATCTTCTCCTTGTCTAGCAAATTATACTTTTCGTATTTTTCCCTATACTCTCGAAGGATATCCTGCAATGCGGCAATTTCTTCTTGCTTCTTGTGGATAAAAATGTCTTTATTCTCTTGTAACAAACTCAATTCCTCACTAGCTTTTTCTAGTCTTTGGTTTACTTTTGCTATTTTTTGAGACATCCGGTTCTTCATTCTCTTGTATTTCCCAACAAGAAAACCCAAACTGCACAATACCATAAAACAGATAAACATCCAGAGATACCTGTTTCGCTCTTTATGTAATATCTCCTCGTCAATCTTTTTCTGCAATCTGGTATAATCGTATAAAGAGGCTGCCTGAACAACAGCGTTAGCCTGAGTTCCATTTAAGATTTCATCCATTTCCCGCTCACAAAGAATTGAATATTTCCGTATGGAATCAACATTCAGGCGCATTCTATAGACAGACAACAAACCTTGCGCAGTTTCGAATCTAAAGCCATAACGACCTAACTTACGATAGTAATATTCAGCTGAGTCTATCTTATTGACTCCCAAGAAATACATCCCTTTGGCCTTATAATAATGTTCACGTCCAGCAAGTATGTTATCTTCTTTATCAAATAAACCCGATTCCTGCTCATATAAATCCATATAATAACGTGCTTGCTGATATTGGGTACGTTGCAAATAGACGTAAATAAGTGTAGGGAGCACCTGTGCTGCATCTTGATTCAAGCCATGCTCTTTATACGATCTGTAGCATTTCTGTGTTAATCCTATAGCTTTCAGCGTATCACCCAAATCATAATATTCACTTGCTATTAAATCGAAACCTTGAATATAACTTGCTATATCTTTAGCTCGAACTGCATAGTAGCTATATCTTTCATAACATTCTATTGCTTTTACATGCAAATATTGACTACGAAAAATATCAGCCATCTGCCCATAGATACTGAATAAAGTTACATAATCACAATCCTTACTCAACGTATCAGCATACTCTACTGCCTTTTTATAGCTCATCATCGCTTTTGGTGCCTCCTTTTGGTCACGATACACACATCCCATTAGATAATAAGCTTGCATTTTCTCATTATCACTTCCTTTACTATCATAATAATCCACCACCTCTTGAAATATGGAATCAGTAGGCATAGATAGATAAAGTTTGTTCTGCGCCTTAGCCATCAGCAGCCGCTGCTTCATTACCACCTTACGAGGAGCATCCTCCATCTCCAAAGAATCAACACGGCACAAACTATCATAGGCTGCTTGAGGATGTGCTTCCATCAAGCTGTCTATAACCTGTAATCTCTGCATTTGTACCCGATTTTCGGTACACCCTACTAATATATATAATAAGGTGAAGAACACGGAATATCTCAACAATACGAATTCTCTTCTCTTCATTTTTACACTCTAAAATACCATTCATCAAATAAACAAATCATCTAGTGTTACTGAAGCCTTGAATATATCAGAATATTCATTACTCACCAGTTCTGAATTTCCCACATACGTAAGGAGGAATGTCTTGGTAGGGTTCTTTTCTTCCAAAGCCTGCAAACGGCTATTCAGCACCTGAGCATAGCCCTTGGTCACGGCATAAGGAGCCTTATAGAATTTCATCTCGCAAACATTCACTGCATCATCAGCCCTGTCTATCAGCAAGTCAATCTGCATGCCATCAGCCTCCTCGTTTCCTTTCACTATAAGCGAAGATTCCTGAGAAGACACGGCACCTATATGAAGAGCATATTTTATCTGTGAAATATGCTTCAAACAAACCTCCTCGAAAGCAATGCCACGCCATGAGGCAACATCGCTTTCCTTCAAATGCTGTTGCCAGTAATCTGTTTGCCCTATTGCCTTCTTCTCCTTAAAATGAAGCCAGAACCAGCAAAAGGAATCGATGAGCTTGTAATATTCCTCTCGCTGGCTGAAACCGAAAGGAGTATATTTCACCACAAAATCACTACCCAACAAGGCTTTCAGCATCTTGGTAAAATCACCATTCGGATTCAAACCGGTATGCTCTGCTATCTCCTTACGGGTGAAACCAGCATGGCGGGTACCCAAAAAGCGAACTATCTTCATACAGTCTTCGGCATGATCAAACACAGAATTGAAGAGCCTGTCAAACTCATCCCCCAACTTCGCATGACGGGCAAAGAACAAGGCATCTATGTTCTGAGCCAGACTATAGGAAGGATTAAAGAAATTCATATAGAAAGGAATTCCACCCATAATCATATAGGCCTGCGTAATATTATAACGGGACATTCTGATGCCACGACTCTGATAAAACTCCTCGCATTCTTTCAATGTAAACGGCGACAGTTTAATCTCGCCAGTCAAACGACCATATAATCCACCTTTATTACTGATTAGATTATCAAGCATCCAGGAGGTGGCAGAACCACAGACTACAAGCAACAGATTGTGGCGCATATTGCCCCAACCATTCCAAAAAGCCTCTAATGCCGTAAGAAAACCGGAACGAGCCGTATCCATCCAGGGCAACTCATCGATAAATACCACCTGTCGGGAACCGTTATCGCAAGTTTCCAAAAAACGTTCCAGCAAAAAGAAAGCCTCCATCCACGACTTAGGTTGCGCAATATCCTCCATACCATGACGAAGAAGCGAGAAATAGAAATTCTGCAACTGGTCTTTCAAGGTTACCTTTCGGCGACGGTCGTAAGGCGACAATCCTGTATGATGAAACACCATATCATCATGAAACACCTCATCAATCAAGAATGTTTTACCGACACGGCGACGACCATACACAGCCACAAACTCAGCTCTACCACTTTCGTAGTAACGCTTCAATTCTGCTATTTCCTTTTTTCTACCTATTATTTCACACATAATCATACCCAATTGGTTCGCTGCAAATATACGACTTATTTTGGAAATAGCGAAAGAAAATAGCGCTTATTTCGCTACGAAACCATTTTTTTGTCGTTCGTAGCGGAATAAACGCTATTTTAACTCCATTTTAACACTAAGCTAATATATCTTATTCCAGCGTCAGCCACCCATCTTCCGTCCAGTTGATTCGCTTCTGAACCAGGATGCTGGCACCATTCTTGGCTACACTGTAACCATGACAGAAGAAGTAATCACCATCGGGGAAGGAGTAGGCAGAGCAATGGCCCATCGCCTCATATTCTTTCTTATCGCCTTCCAGAATCAGCGTACCTCCGCCATTGCGCATGTCCCTACCCTCCTTATCCAGATAAGGACCGGCAACCTTCTTGCTTCTGCCCACGGCAACATGATAGTTGCTCTTGATGCCACGGCAGCAGTAATCCCAGCTCACGAAGAGATAGTAATAATCACCATGCTTCATGATGAAAGGAGCCTCGATGGCATTGGTGCCGGCAAACTTGGAGGTAGGATTCGGCTCTGCCGAAGTATCGCCTACGGCATGACGGCGGGCGATGGTCTGAGGCTTGGCGCCCTTCTTGACATGCATCGTCTTCTTATCCAACTTAATCATCTGGATGCCATCCCAGAAAGAACCCCAGGTAAGCCAAGGGTTTCCCTTCTCATCAACGATGAAATTCGGATCGATGGCATTCCAGTTGTCTCTATCACCCTTAGAGGCGACGAGGCAGCCCTCATCCTTCCATCCATCCTTATCAGATAAGGAAGTATTGCTCAGCAAGCCGATGGCAGATGTGTTCTTGCCAAAGGTAGAACAGGAATAAGCCAGATACCACTTGTTCTTGAAGCGGATAACATCCGGAGCCCAGATATGGGTTTCAAACCCCGGCACACAATCATGCGTCCATGCCGGAATCTCACTGTTCTTGAGCACGCCCTGAGGAACGATGGTCCAATACTTGCGGTCGGTAGAGGTCATCTGCGTGATGCCATGACCTGTGCAGTAGAGATAGTACTTGCCATTCTCATACGCCATTACGGGGTCATGGACAAAAGGAGTATCTACCACAATCGGTTTCTGCGGAGCATTCTGTGCCATCATCTGGCAACCACCTTTTACAACAGGAGCAGCAATGATCATTGCTGCTCCCAATAGTATTTTAGAAATCTTCATATAATTACACCTTATTAAATATATAAGAGAATTACTTGTTCACAAATTTCTTTCCGTTCACAATCACTACACCCTTGTAGCTCTTGTCTACCTGCTGACCGGAGAGATTGAACCACTTGCCATCATTCTTCTTCTGGATGATGATAGGGTTCGAGATGCCTGTAGAAAGGCTTGAGCCGTCGATGTAAGAGTTCTCATTTACGAAGAAAAGGACTATCTTAGATGGCTTAGCCGTCAATGTGGTGGTATAGGTATAATGATATACCTTGTTGGTTGTAGTCGTGATGGTAGATTCCATCTTGAATACACCTGCAGCAGTCAAGCTAACAGTCATATCAACCAAAGAGCCATTCAAATCTTTCTTAAGAATTGGACGGTCATCACCGCCGCTCCAATCAAAATCATCGGTGAATCCTTCTACATTGTGGTTAGCTCCCCAACCGTATTTATCGTTGCGGATTACGAAGTACTCTTTATCTGCTCCATAGCCAGCATCCTCACGCTTTATCTGAGCAGCAACCAAGCACCAGTTGTTCCATACCGCAGACATATCACTATAGTTATAGAACTTGAACTGTATCTTCTTGCCAGCCTGCAACTCATAGTAAGGAGAGAAGTTGGTCCACCAAGCAGAAGTTGTATTCTTCTGTGCAGAAACAGGATAGTAAACCGGAGTCGTTTCCTCAGCCTCAGCATCGATGTTCAGGGTATAATCCTTAGTATATTCATAACCGTCCTTGCTGACAGTCATGGTCATGGTTACCTTACCCTTGCCTTTTACTACGCCCTCATCGGTCAGAATAGAAGGATTGCTTGACTTCCATGAAATGGTAGCACCGAGATGCCCCTCTGTTGGGAGTTTTGGCTTTGAATTCAAAGTTGCACCATCTGCGAAAGGAACGCTGGTCTTATCCAATGTATATTTGATAGCCGCCTTGGCATCAGCCTTGCTTCCCCAGATACTCAAACCGCGAGTCTGCAAGCTGGCACCACCCGATGTAGCCAAACCGTTAGAAGAACTGAGGGCTGTAAAGCAGAGTGCCTTGATATTGGTATAATCGATGGTCTGCTCGGTAAGCACACCCTTGAACTTCACCTCTGCATTGGCTGTAGCAACACCCTTCAAGGTAAGATTGATATAGCTTGTACCGCTCACCAGTTCCCATTTTCCGGTATACTCGCCCGAGATAGAACCATCTTCATTGAGATGGATGGTAATAGGTTTCTCATAAGCCATTGCTGCCGTATTCTGACGGTAAGGATGAGCTATTATCTGATAATCGCCCGCTACCTTTGTTGCATCATAGAGCTGCTGAGTGGCAATATCATTATCAGTATAAGTCTCGCCGCTAAACTCGTAAGGAGCAGCAACCAGCCAACCGTCCTGGTTAACGAAGAGCTGATGTACACGAACCTCATGCTCCTCATCTCTGTTCAAGAAGCGGGTATGGTAAACGATGAGTGCTCGTCCCTTATGGTCTACAATGGCTGAATTATGTCCCTGAGCTAGTTCGGCATTAGGCATGGTTTCCCACTGGTAGTTGCCGAAGAGTTTCACACCCTCGTCGCGATTGGCGTCAACTCCAAAGTTGACTCTTGCCTTGTCATATACGGCTCCTATGCCCTCAGAGGTCAGACAATCCTTATAAGGTCCATCAGGTTTCTCTGAACGGAAAACACGAATCTGATAGCCACCGGCAGCCGTCAAACCACCATAACTCATAAAGAGATAATAATACTTGCCCACCTTCTGGATATAGCTTGCCTCGCCGGAAACACCCCAGCCACCAGCTATCTTCTTGCCGAAATAGGGGTCGCTGCTAGCATTTGCATCTGCCGCTCCCGCTGTAGTTGTTACTCCCTTCACCTGGTATGGGTAGGTATAAGTATAGTCACGAAGACCATTCTCCTTGTCAAGTTTAATCATGAAGATGCCTGCAAACCATGAGCCATAGCTCATCCAGAGATTGTCATCGTCATCATAGAACACGCATGGGTCGATACAGTTGGGACCATAAGGACTCCATTTGTCCGTGTTGTATCGCTGAGGCAGGGATGTGCAACCTGTAGCAATCGCTAAGTCGGTATTCTTCCAGTCACCTGAGGCTACGAAACCATTGTGGGCATATCTTCCCGAAAAGCCTGAGCATACCACTGGTCCCTGATAAATCCAAGGTCCCTCGAGGTCGTTGGATATAAAGCACACGATGGTAGAGCACCAGTTGTCGCCATTCAGACTCATATACATACACCATTTCTTCATGGTCTTGTTGTAGATGACGTCTGGTGCCCACTGCATGCCTTTCACATTATTGCCTTTCGCCTGCCAGGCATGAGCATCGAAGTTAGGAAAATCGACTTCCTCGCTCTTATAGTTCTTCACCTTCTTCACCAATTGGGTGGAATAAGCGTCCTTAAAGTTCACTAATTTACCATTCACGTCAGCAAAAAGACTGTTGCTGGTTCCGGTATTCTCCTCACCCGTTTTGAAGGTGTTCCATATCTGATAGTTGCCCGTAGCATTAGTCTTGGCTCTGCCCAGATGCGAACCGTAGATATAATATAGAGGGTTGTTGGCATTAGAGCCCGTAACATCCATCACGATAGAAGGGTCGTGCACAGCGATGCGCCCTATCGTTTGGGTAGCGTATGCATTAGCCAGATCATTATCGCCGACAGGCGTCTGAGCCATAGCTCCGTTCATCGCCATCAGACTCATGATAGAAAGTAATAACTTCTTCATACGATTTCAAGTTTAAGATATGATTTTTTAAAACCAAGGAAGGTCTATGGTGTTTTCGCCATAGACCTCACCTAAAATATAATAATGTATATTGACAAAGATTACTTACCGGTTGTTTCACCCTCAGTAGTCTCGCCACCTTCTGTGTTATCTCCACCCTCAGTGGTGTCGTCCTTCTTTGGAGCATCTGAGAGTTCCCAACCTGCATTCTGTCCTAAGTTAGGATTCTTCTTGTAAGTGTCATCAGGCACTGGGAAGTAATAATTCTTAGGACAAGAGAACGCACGCGTAGGATGGGTATTATCGTTGCGATAAGTATATACCTGGCTCTCATTAGGAGTTACAACAACGCTATAGATGTTGTAAACCTGCTTGTAGCGTGGCTCACTCTTCTCTGTAGCAGCACTCTTGCCATCAAACAATTTCCAGCGGCGCTCATCGAAGAAACGATGATCCTCGAAAGCCAACTCGATGCGGCGCTCGTTGCGGATACGCTCACGAAGCTGCTCCTTGGTCATACCCTTGTAAGCAGGCATACCCACACGGGCACGAACCTCGTTTACATAGCCGTAGGCAGCATCAGGACCCTTTGCCTCGTTCAATGCCTCTGCTGCATTAAGCAGAATCTCCGCATAGCGGAAGATAGGGCAAGCGGTAACGAATGTGGTAGGGTTCTTGAAGCTCATATTGTGAACGAACTTCTTAGAGTAGTAACCGGTAGTGGTACCACCATGAAGATCCTGGTAGTCTTTGCCACCTACAGATACATCCACGGCACGCTCCTCGTCCTGACTCTTGTCACCCCAGATACTTCCCTGGTGGAAGATGGTCTGCTCCAGACGTGGGTCACGGTTCTTGTATGGATCCTGGTCGTTGTAAGAAGGATCCTGGTCGATAGGAAGACCATTGATGGTCTCGTAAGAATCAACCAGATTCTGTGTAGGGTTTACACGACCGGTAGAGTTCACATTACCGGAGAAACCACAAGGAGTGTTGAACATCTCAATTTCTCGTGTATTCCACTCACTGCGGCTGAGGATATACTCAGGATTCAGGTGAGGGGTACTGGTGAAGCACTCATAATAGTTCTTGTTAGGGTTGTTATCGCTTGTAGTATACAGACGATAAGGGTTGAGAGAACTCTTGTTGGCATTGATGAAAGCGAGAGCTGCATCAGCAGCCTCCTGCCACCAGGATGCCTCATTGGTTGGATTGTTCAGTGCTGAAGCACGATAGAGCAATGCTCTTGACTTCAATGCATAGACAGCAGCACCATTGATACGTCCCCAGTTCTCATTTTCATTGCTGTAACGGAATGGGAGCGCACCACTCTTGATGATGGCATCGCATTCATCAGCTACCCATTTCAATGCTTCAGGAGCAGGAGTACGGGTGATAGAAGCAGCCTCAGCATTATCCAACACATGATCCTCGATAGGCACTGCACCGAAATAGCCAATCATATCGAAATGAAGGATGGCACGGATGAAACGCGCCTCTGCCTTGTAACGGTCGCAGAGTTTGTTGTCGTCACCGCTCTTCTCTGCATTTCCGATGACACTCTCACGTGCCTTTGAAATAAAGTCGTTGCAGACACGGATTCCCTTCAGATCGTTGCTCCAATAACTATTGGCAAACCAGTGGTTCTTTGCATCGTATGAATCGTTCAACACACTGTGATAGTAATGCACATTCCAGTAAGAAAGGGCATTATCGGTCATACAGTCACGAGAAGCAGCACGGAACTGACCATCGGAATATCCCGCAAAGGCATCAGGCAAATAGGTATAGGCATTTGCCAAGACACCACGGGTACGGTCGTAGTTGCTGTAGATGTTCTCGTCGGTATAAGTCAAGTCGACTTCCTTATCGAGGATGTCGCTGCAGGAGGTCATACCTCCTACAGCCAGCATCGCCAATGATATATTAACTAATATCTTTTTCATATTCGTTTTTGATAAAATTGATTAGAAACCAATGTTAATACCAAATGTAAATGACTTTGTCTTTGGATACCACCAGCAGTAGCTCAATGGCTTCTCTGGGTCTACATCATCTGGCAGACTGCTAAAGGTAGCAATATTGTAAGCGCTGAAGTAAACGCGGCACTTAGTCATCCACAACTTAGAAATCAACTTAGCAGGCAAAGAGTATCCTACCTCAATATTACGGATAGACCAGAAGTTACCATTGCGTACCCAGATGTTGTTCTGGTAAGAACCTGTAGCACGGTCTGAATCAACTGCATCGAATCCATTATAAACAGGACGTGGATAAGTAGCATTCACATTGCGAGGATCAGAAGGGTCATCAGTATAGTAACCCCAAGCCTTTGTTACCTCATGAGTACCCATGTTACTCCATCCACTGTAGCTGATAGCTGGTGAAAGGAATACAGAACGACGGAGATAAGCATTCACAATCATGCGGGCATCGAAGCCCTTGTACTCGAAACCGAAGTTGAAGGTAGGAATCATCTCAGGAATGATGGTGTATGAATCTGGTACCATATCCTTTGAGTCGATCACGCGGTCACCATTGATATCCTTGAACACCGCTGTACCCAACTGCTGTGCTCCATTAGAGAAGCTGTTGTATGGATACTTCTCCGGATGAGCCTTAGCATCCTCTGCTGATGTAGCAATCAGGTTAGGATCAGAAGCCCACTGGTCGAACTTATAGATGTTCCATCCACCCACACGGTTAGTACCTGTCTGAGCCTGCTCATAGAGTTCGGCTACCGAAGTATTGTCATAGATTCTATGACCTGCCTTGCGCTGCCACTCTACATCTGGTGCAGTTTCATCGATATCGGTAATCTTGTTGGTATTGAAGGTAAGCTGACCCTCGATGAAGTACTTGAAATCCTTACCGATATTACCACGATGTCCGAGAACGAGTTCGTAACCGCGGCTTTCAACCTTACCGTATGAATCCTGTGCTACAGGCACACCAAGTATGGTCTCAGGAATGGTTGAACGGGATACCAGGATGTTAGAACGCCACTCCTTGAAGATATCGAAGCTACCATAGAGTTTGCTGTTCCAGAGGTTCCAGTCAATACCAAGGTTTACCATCTTGGAGATTTCCCACTTACTGTTGGCATTACCGGTCTTGCTCTCAGCATAGCCATTCACAAAAGTTCCGTTATAACCGAAACCGTAACCAGTAGCTGTACCATAGATACTCTGATATGGGTAACGGCCTGCACCAGTAGATGACTGACCTGCCTCACCATAAGAAGCACGGAGCTTGAGAAGATTGACAAAGCCAAGTTTCTTCATCCAGGATTCCTCAGAGAGTACCCATCCTGCTGATGCACCCCAGAAGGTTCCCCAACGGTCGTCTGGTGAGAAGTTGTCACATCCCATACGAGAGAGGTTGACTGAGGCGATATACTTGTTGGCATAGTCGTATGTTCCCTGGAAGTTGTATGCCAGATATCGGTTTGAAGATGCACTCTGCTGGGTAGAGTAATCTGAACCTGCTTCCTCATTACGGTAGTAACGGGCAAAGGCACGGGCATCTACATTGTGCTTACCGAAACTGTTCTTATAACTTACACCACCAAACAAATTCAGGTTGTAGTAGTAACCACGCTGATTAGCTGATGGGTTGCTCAAAGCTGCCTTGGTTGTATATTTGGTATACTTGAACTGGCTGACATCGGTAACCGCCAGGTTATCGTAGTCGTAGTTCCATGAATCCATCTGAGCAGTCTGTGTTGACTCGAAAGTCTCGTATGCATCGAAGCTGACAGTACCGAACAAGCCTAAGCCCTTCAATACAGGACTCAAATCGTACTTGGCATTCAAGGTAGAATACAAGTTACGGCGGCGGTTCTTCTCCAAACCGGAACCACCCAGATAACGTACCGGATTGTTGGCAGTAGATGAAGAATAGATACTTCCGTCAGGGTTATGGGTAGGAGCCATAGGGTTTGCCTCGATTACACCGAAGGTAACGAGGTTGAACACGCCCTCAGTAGGCTGAGAGATGTTATCTATACGTCCACCCAAGTCGAGAGATACATTCAGATACTTGGATACATCGATATCAATGTTAGAACGGAGATTCCAGCGGTTCAGTACGTGCTGAGTACTGTAACCATCATTCATTTCAGTACCCTCGGTATTCCACATACCCTCCTGGCGCAGGTAAGAGAAGCTTACATAGTAGCGGGCACGCTGGTTACCGCCACTAATCTGCAGGTTGGTGCGGTACTGTGGTGCTGCGTCACGATACAACTGGTCTGCCCAAGATGTATTGAAGTACTGGTACTTGCGGATATCATCATCAGCAAACTTTCCACCATCGCATACATACTTGTAGTTGTCGAGCTGCTCCTGGGTGTACATCGGATCCATACCGCTCAGATAGCGTACCTGGTTACGGGTCATCGCCATGTTGTAAGAGTTCTGAACCTCCATCTTGTTGGCAAGGGTCTGGAAACCGACTTCCTGAGTGAAATCAATCTTAGTCTTACCGGCATTACCGCGCTTGGTAGTAACCATAATCACACCATTGGCACCACGCATACCATAGATAGAAGAAGCGGCAGCATCCTTCAGTACGGTGATGCTCTCGATAGGATAAGCATCGAGGAAGGAGAGGTCACGCTCTACGTTGTCCACGATAATCAGTGGAGAACGGGCACTCTGGTTGGTGGTACGGATACCACGGATAAAGAGGAAGCTCTCCGACCATCCTGGCTCAGAAGACCACTCGTAGGTCTGCACACCATTCAGTGTAGAGGTAAAGGCATTCTGAAGAATGGTAACAGGATGCTTCTGCAATTCCTCGCCTGAAACAACCGAACGGGAATCTGTCAAGATTTTCTTTTTCTGCTCGCCGAAAGGAACAGGAGCGAGATGCTCATACTCGTCTGCATCATCTTCCATCTTGATGACGTATGTGCCGTCAAAAGTGGTCACCTTCTCCTGCGCATTCTTGTAACCTACGCTACTTACGCAGATTTCATCGCTAGGAGTTACCTTCTTCAATGTAAAGTAACCATCCTTATCGGTCAGGGCAATGCGGCTTTCCTCTGCCACGTTGACAACAGCTCCAGGGATTGGTTCACCCTGGCTGTTGACGATTCGGCCTTTGAGCACCTGCTCCTGTGCCAAGACTGAGCTTGAAGCACAGAGAAGTGCACTCAGCATCAAGACTTTGCTTGATGAAGATACCTTATTATATATATTCTGAATATTATTCATACGATTCTATCATTAAAAGAGTTATTCTTTCCAACCATCGTTCTGGAAGTTCTGACCAATCTTCCAAACCTCAGCCTCTGGGATTGGATAGAGGTAGAACTTGTCTTGCCACTTGCGCTGCTGGGCTACCTTACGGGTAATAGTACCATCTGCTGCCACATCTACACCGTAGATATCACGGCCGAGTGCATCGCCTGCTACTTTCCAGCGACGTACATCCCACCATCGGTGCTCCTCGAAAGCGAGTTCGATGGTACGTTCCTTGTGGATGAAGTTGCGCATGGCTGACTGAGAATTCAAGTCTGTACGGTTGGCTACATTACCGATGATACCGCCACGATGACGAATCTGGTCGAGCAGGTTGCAAACCTGTGTCTTGTTGCCTGCATAGTCAGCCTCGTTCAATGCCTCAGCATAGTTCAGAAGCAGTTCGCTATAGGTAAAGATCTTCCAGAGGCGCTTGGCTGTACCGCTGTGGTTGCTGCTCAGGATGGTCTCAGGAATATACTTGCGTACATAGTAACCTGTTGGAGTAGCATTCTGGTTACCGATAGGATTATCGCGATGACCATAAACCACATCAATGACATTGGTCTTGGTGCTGGTAGCCTGACCCCACTCACAACCATTGTAAAGAATGGTAGCTGCGAGGCGTGGATCACGGTTCTTCCACATCTTCTGCTCTGTATAACCGCTCTCTTCGTTGATGACAGGCTTGCCGTTTACATAAACCGGAGCACCTGTTGCATCATACTGCTTGAAAGGAGCTGAACCATCTTCCATATCATACATATCTACGAGGTTCTGGCTTGGGCAAAGACCACCCTGTCCACCTTCACCTACTGGAGTATCGGTAGAAATACCGCTCCAACCGATGGCTACATCGTTGCGGAAGAAGATAACCTCAGGGTTCTTGTCGGTATAAGTGTTGAGCAACCAGGCATTGTTGTAGGCTGCTACACCACCGTTGGTACGATCTTCCAACTTATAGTTCTCACCATAGTCAGCGATGAAGCCCGCAGCTGCGTCAGCAGCCTGCTGCCAGGTAACACCGCTCTGTGCTGAGTAGCGTGGACTTGCCATGTAGAGCATCATGCGAACATAGAGGGCACGTGCTGTAGGCTGGTTTACCTCACCTGCATAGGTAGCATCGCTGGTCTCTGCGTAAGTCTTCAAACTGCTCTCGCATTCCTTCACCTCCTTGAAGAGATAATCCATGAAGGTCTTGAGGTCAGGGCGCTCTGTATAACCTGTCATCAGGTCACCGTTAGGGTCGAGCTCGGTTTTAACCAATGGCACCGGACCGTAACGGAGGAACAGTTCCCAGTAGAAATAGGCACGGAGGAAACGTGCCTCTGCAATATAGTTTGCCTTACGTGAATTGTAAAGTTCTACGTCAAGATCTGCAGGGCGAAGCTTGTTCTCTGTATCCTGCTCCAATGTGTTGATGGTGATATTGCACTTGCGGATAGCACGATAGCGACTCTCCCAAGGAGAAGTCAGCTCTGCTGCACCGCCACCACCATAATAGTTACCTATATTGAATGTGGTACGTGTACCTGATGTACCGATACTTGACTCAGCCAGATCGGTAGCAGCATCCATCCATGAGTTGTTCACGCGGTTGGCACCGTGAAGCAGGAAGTTGTAAGTATCGTTGTGGTTCTGTTCCAACAGAGTGAAGTTACCCAACACCTCAGCTTTTGTCAACTCATTGCTTGGCTGCTTGTCGAGGAAATTGCCGAAGGCGTCTTCGCAAGAGGTGAGCGTCATTGCTCCCATAACGAGCGCCAAAGCAAATATACTATATTTCTTCATTTTCGATTCTTTTTGAATGTTCTTGAATTAGAATACGACATTAAAACCTACGTTGACGGTCTTCAAGAGTGGATAACGGTTTGAACCGTTGCTCTCTGGGTCAACCAAGTCGTCGAGATGATCCCATGTAAAGAGGTTGTTGGCATTGATGTAGAAGCGGGCATTGCTCATACCGATATGCTTGATCAACTCCTTAGGGAATGTATAGCTCAACTCGATGTTCTTCAGACGGACGAATGAACCGTTCTTCAGGAAAAATGAGTTCTGGCGCTGGTTGTGGTCACCGTTGCTTCCGTAATGGAGCAATGGATATTCTGCTGTTGCCAGGTTCTCTGCCTCGCTCTTTGCAGGGTTCCAGCGGTTCAGGTGGATATCCTTTACCTTACCGTTGTTCTGGAAGGCGAACATCGCATCGCTGTCGTAGTAACGGGATACATGATCTACACCCTGGAACATTACTTCGAAACCGATGCCCTTATAGTTGGCACCGAGTGTCAGAGCGTATGTGTTCTCTGGAATATCGCTGTAGCCGATGAATGTCTCATCACGGTCATCGATGAAGCCATCGTTATTCATATCCTTGTACTTCAGGTCACCAACCTTTACGTTTCCGTAGGTTGATACAGGGAAGTTAGGATTATCCAAGTCGGCCTGTGTTACGAAGCCCTCGCATACCAGACCGAAGTACTGGTTGATTGGGTGACCTTCGCGCTTGCGGTAAGCGGTCTTGTAAGCAGGCTCATCCATATTCTTGATTTTGTTGGCTGCATGAGAGAAGGTAACACCTACATTATAGGTGAAGTCCTTGCCGATGTGGTTGAAGTGATGGAGTTCCAACTCGTAACCCTTGTTCTGGGTCTTACCGAGGTTTCCGGCTGCCATTGTTACACCTACCCACTGTGGACGGCTCAAGTACTCGGTCAGGATATCGTTACGGTTCTCAACGAAGTAGTCGAAGTTACCGGTCAGCATACCGTTGAACAAACCAAACTCCAGACCTACGTTGAACTTCTTGGCACGCTCCCAGGTTACACCATAGTTAGGATACTGGCTTTCGAAGATACCGGTTTTACCAGTATTACCGAAGTAGTAATCGTTAGAAATCTGGTTCCACTTCTCCTCATAGAGGAAGCGCTGAGCCACACCACCTACTGTATAAACGTCGTTACCAACCTCACCGTAAGATGCACGGATTTTCAAGTTGTTCAACCAGTTTTCTGTTGGCTTCATAAACTCTTCCTGAGTTACACGCCAACCGAGTGAGAATGCAGGGAAGAAACCGAAGCGCTTGCCCTTGAGGAAGTTCTCTGAACCGTTGTAACCAACGTTAACCTCAGCGAGATACTTGTCATCATAACCGTAAGTTACACGACCTACGAGACCCTGATAGCGCTTAGCCAGGTCTGAATTGTAACGGTAGTCGTTCTGGTTGTAAAGTACCATACCTGTAACGTCGTGCTTACCAAACTTGCGGGCGTAGTTAATCTGACCCTCCATATAGAGTTTGTATGTAGTAGAAGAAGCCTTAGAGTAGGCCAGGTCGCCATCTACATTATACTTGGTATAAGCATCAGCACTGGTAAAGTTGTTGCGGTCGTTCAACTCATAAGTTGCAAAAGCTGCACCGAATGTCTTCTTATAATAAGAATCGTAGTCGAATGAAACCATACCACGGGCAGAAAGACCAGGAGTCAACCAGTCCATCTTGTAGTCTGCGATGAAGTTGGTCTCATTGATGGTATTGGTTCCACGATAGTATCCACCCTTGGCAAGGGCAGCCACTACGTTGTCCTGATATACGGCTGTACCACCATAGAGAGTCTTGGTTGTCTCACCATTCTGTACCTCATAAGATACTGGGAAGATCCAACCTGGAGTATGGTTGATACGTGCGAAGATATCATAGTTGGTAGAACTCTCGTTAGTGTTAGAACCATGACGGTTCTCGAAACGTGTACCAAAGTTTACGCTGAATGTCAAATCCTTAGAGAGGAAGAAGTCCATGTTGGCACGGAAAGCGTAACGGTTGTAGCCTGGGCTTGAAGAGTTGCCGTATGCATCCTGGCTGAGGTTCTTGATCAAAGAGCCCTGATTGTAGATTTCACCAGATACATAGTAGCGCATACGCTTCGTACCACCACGTACACTTACATTGTAGCGCTGAGAAGGAGCCCAGTTGTTGAGCACCTCATCATACCAGTCTACATTAGGATAGAGAAGCGCATCAGCACCAGTCAACTCGCCGGCGCAGCTCTTGCGGTACATCTCGATATCAGAAGCTGTATACTGTGATGGAAGACCATCGTTCTTCAAAGCCTCCTCGAGGAGAGTTACAGAGTCATAAGAGTTCAGATAGTGAGGCTTACGGGTTGGAGTACCCCACATGAAGTTGCTGGTCAAACTAACCTCTGGCTTCATATCCTTACCACGCTTGGTAGTAACGAGGATGACACCATTCGCACCACGCACACCATAAACGGCTGTAGCAGAAGCATCCTTCAATACAGAGATGCTCTCGATATCATCAGGAGCCACCTGAGAGAAAGCACGCTCTACACCATCTACCATGACCAATGGAGCACCGTCGCCAGCGAAGGTTGCACGACCACGGATGTTGATGGTAGCGTCATCGGCACCAGGAGCACCAGATACCTGGGTTGTTACGACACCAGGAATCTTACCGGCAATAGCCTGTGTAACGTTGGCTGTAGGGGTATTCAAGAGGTCGTCTGAACTAACCTGAGAGATAGCACCTACGACACTCTCCTTCTTCTGATGACCGTAACCAACGACTACGACCTCATTGATTTTCTGACTTTCGTCCTTGAGAACCACCTTGATATTACGCTGATTGCCTACACGGATGTTCTGAGCAACCATACCGATATAAGAGATTTTCAAAGTAGCGTTCTCGTTCTTCACCTGAATCTTGAAGTTACCGTCGAAATCAGTAACAACACCATTGGTTGTCAATGCTTCCATAACAGTAGCACCGATGATAGGCTCACCCGATTCATCTGACACATTACCTGATACGGTAACCTGTGCTGATGCTCCTAAAGTAAGGAGCACCAGTGTCAGGGTCAAGAAAAACTTATGCAATATGTTATTGTTCATTGTTTATTCTTTTATAATTGAAATATAAATTATCTCACAGTACCTCTGTAGTTTAATTTAACTTGCTCGGCATCCATTGCAGAACCATAAACAAACACATCAGAGATAAAAGTATTAGCACAGCCCCAGAAAGAGCCATAGCCTAAGTTCATCTTGCCAAAGGTATTAAGGAAGTTGAGGACCTGATTAAAGTCAACACTTCCACTATCAGCCCATGCACCATTGCTAGTATTACTAAACTTCTCGTCACCATTATAATAAACAGTGAAGCCTGTAGAGGTAAATACCATCGTAACCTGGGTCCAAACATCATCCGGTAAAGCATTGGTATTATTATTATTATGACAGTCGAACCAAATGCCGCTTCCGTTGTTAAAGCCAAGGTAACCATTACCATTAAACCAGAAATGTGTAGTATTATCTGTCATTCCCCAGATAGAATCCCACCAGTTTACAGCAGGCTGCTTAGCCCAGAAGGAGATTGTAGCTCCATTACTCAGGTTTGCTCCAACTAAAGGATTGTCAAGTTCTACACGAGCCAAACCATTTGCATGACCTACCCAGCCTTCTTGCTGATGCCATACCATACCACGGTTTGCATCAGATTCAAAATTTGAAGCAGTTGCCTGTGGCTCAATTTCAATCTTAGAACCAGCTTGGCTCGGATTGAATACATTGACAAAATTAGATTTCATCAAATATAAAGCCTTAGGAGTCTTATTACCCAAGAACATCAGGTAAGAAATCTCTGCTGCAGAAGCTGCATGTGACAAGAAAGACAAGTCACTCACATAACTGTTTGCTGAACTCCAGAATGAACCATATCCCAAACTAGCTTTGCTGCAAGAAGAAAGGAATGTCAACAATTTGCTATAATCGATGTCGCCACTTGAATTCCATGCCGCATTAGAAGCACTGCTGAATTTCTCTGTTCCATCATAATAAACTGTAAATCCGTCATTCTTCACAACTATAGAAACGAATGTCCATGTATTGGCAACAAGAGCATTATCTGCATTATTGTTATGGCAGTCAAACCACATACCGACTCCGTCGTTATAGCCAAGATAGCCATTACCATTAAACCAGAAATGAGCTGTACCATCGGTCATTCCAAAAATAGTATCCCACCAGTTTATAGTTGGCTGCTTAACCCAGAATGAAATAGTTGCACCATTTGTCAAATCTGTACCAACTAAAGGATTATCAAAATCCAAATGGCTCTTACCATTATCATGTCCAGCCCAGCCTTCCTGCTGATGCCATACCATTCCACGTTCATCATCTTTTTCAAAACCTGAAGGAGTTGTCTGTGCTTCATCTACAACCAATGATGCATCATTACCTCCAGTCACACCATTTGACAAACTGGTTGAACCTGCTGGCAAATAATAGCCCTTCAAGAACAGGGTTGTATTAAATGGAGCGTCCATATCATCACCACCGGCATTACCTCCAATGGTCTTGTTCCAGTCTTTCTCTTCCATCATGTTACGGATCAGGGTAACATTGTCGATAGATACGGTGTTGGTCTCTTCGGCTGTCAACTTGCTGTCTCCACCTATATATATATAAGGTAAAGAGTTGATGGAATCAACCAAGGTCTTGTACTGGAAAGAGGTAGCACTTGATGATGTCTGATAACCAGAAAGGCTCTTCTTACCATCAACGTAGAGCTGGTAACCTTCAGTAGAAAGCTGAAGGGCTACGAAATGCCACTCATTAGGAGAGAGAATACCTGTCTTCACAGAAGAAGGGTCATTCTCATTCAGGTTCAAACTCTGCAACTGGGTAGGCTTGTTGTAAACCACCTGACCATTGGCAGTGATATAGAAGTGAGCACTGATATCATTACCAGCAGCATCCTTCTCATCTGAACCAAATGAGATAAGAGGTCGGGTCAAGTCTACATCTGCGACTGTTCCGTCCTCAGCTACGGCTGCATCAATCTTTACAGCGAAAGTGATAGCAGCACCATTTTGCAACTTCACACCATTGAAAGGATTGGCAATCTTGGCACCACCCTTACCATTGATGTGCAATACATTACTTGCGAGGGTCTCATCATTGGTCACCTCACATGACTCATCGTGACTTATCATGTCTGAATACTCAGGTTTCTCTTCTGAATACTCAAAGTCATAAGTTGCCACTGTTGTCTTAGATGGGTAAATCTGTCCGCCAGCAGGATCGTCCTGTCGGCCCCAGTCATCACCACAAGCAGTGAAACTTAATGCCACCATGATAGCACAAGCAAACGAAAGTAAAGTTTTTCTTAACTTCATAACTTAACGCCTTTAGGTTGTTTGTTTACTATTCAAATAGGTTATTTAAAATTCTTAAATCCTTTTTCAGTGGCAAAAGTACAATTAACCGGATTATATTGGGTGGACAATTGGGTTTTATAGGTGGACAAACCGCATAAACAGTAGATTTTTAAGGATATTACGTGCTTATCCACCAGTTGTGTACCCACACATACAAAACAAGGGGTTACTTGACTTATATCAAGTAACCCCTCAGTTTTATTTTATTTACTTAACAAATTCTCACATATTGGAACATTATTTCTCCGAAGAATCCAAGGAGAACTATGCCATATCTGAACCCTGAGAATCCAACTGATCCTTATATGCAGTCGGCGAGATGCCAAACTGCTTGGTGAAGCAACGGGTGAAATACTTCGGATCGTTGAAGCCTACACGGTAGGCTATCTCCGTAATATTTCGGTTGGAAGTTTTATCAGCCATCATCTTGCGCGAGATGTCGAGACGGTAGTTACGGATAAACTGGGCTGTTGGCAAGCCTGTCTCCTTGGAGAGATTCTTGCTCAGTACACTGCGGGATATACCCAAGGCATCTGCCAGTTCCTGTACACCAAACTCCGAATTATCGTAATTCTTCTCTATCACATCCATCACTTCTTCCATGAATGGACGCGTATTCTCCTCTACCATCTTCCTGTCAGCCTCAATGCTCTTTTTCTGACTGTCCTGATAACGCTTCTGGTTCTGCAGAATCATCTGGATGCGACTCTGCAGTTTTTCCGGTTCATCACTTTCCTTCATCGCTGCCTCGATAGGACGGTACAGAGCCTCAACTTCCTCTTCGCGCATCTTGTTGAGACGGCGCACATAAGCATATTGGAGCAAGGCGATGATACCTATTATAATAAGGGTAACAAACCACCAGCTCTTCCAGAAATAAGGAGTAATCTGAACTTCTACAGAGATAACCTGCTCCTTGTCGGAATTGACAGATGGGATATATTTCACCTCAAACTTATAGTCTCCAGCTGGCAGAGTGGAATAACGCACACTATGCTGACCAGCTTTGAGTTGAACCCACTCATTCTCGTATCCCTTCATGCGATAAAGAAACACGCCCTGTGTCTCGCAGCCATAATTGAGCGCTGAGAAAAAGAGGGTGAACGACTTATCACTCTCATGGATACGCAACTTTCTGGCGATGGAGATGTCTTCTTCCAGATAATCACTGCCGGCAAAGACAGGCTGGTTATCTACCAGAAGTTCGGTAAAGTATAACTTACCCGTCTGATGCACAGAACGGTTTATGCCCTTTACAGCCATCATACCCGCATCGGTGCCCAGGAATATTTCGCCCTTCGCATTGCGGATGGCTCCATTGAAATAGAACTGCGAACTGATCAGACCATCTTCACGGGAGAAACTGCAGAATGCCTCGGTCTTCGGATTGAAGATAGAGAGTCCGTTATCAGTAGCTATCCACAACATACCCTGGTTATCCTCTACAATACCCTTCACGATATTGTTGGCAAGTCCGTTATTGGTGGTATACGACTTCACTTGAGTCTTTCCGTTTTTATCGCTGGTATAGCAATACAGACCATAGCCGTTACTGCCCATCCATATCTTTCCATCCTTAGCCTGGCAGAAAGACAATATCTTATCGAAGACTCCACTCTTCGGATTGTCGAGTTTATACTGATGATACGTCACAGCGAAATCGCCCTTGCCATGAGGACGCGACTTGAGGTCGACCTCTACCATTCCCCGCACACAACCCATCAGGAGTTTGCCCTTTCGGGTTATCAGAGAACCAATGCAGCCGCGCACATTCTGGCATCCCCTGAAAGGTTCGATGAGTTGGCGGCGCTTCATATCATAGAAGAAGAGACCATCATTGGTTCCGAGCCACATACCATCATTGATAGGATCGTAAGCCAAGGAACCGGCAAAGTTAAGTAAATGCTGATGCTTAGCATCTATCACCAGAGGAATAATCTTGCCCGGCTGACTGAGATTCATCACAACAAAGCCCCTTCCCCAGGTACCAATCCAGAGCTGATTGCGGTTATCGGCTGCAAGAACCGAGACGGTATTATGCGGCAAACCGGAATTTGCCACCGTATAATGAACAAAGTTCATGCTGCCTGGAGTCAAGGCATTGAGACCTCCCTCTACAGTTCCTACCCACAGGGTTCCGTCGGCTGCCGCATACATGGCATTGACAGCATTAGGAGAAATACTGCCCGGGCTGGCGGGGTCGTGACGGTAGAATTCCAAATTCAGCTGACGTGGAGCCAGCTTGATAACACCACTCGTCTCAGAACCTACCCATATCTGTCCGTTCTTAGAGAAAAGACTGTTGATAAAGTTGCTGCTCAGCGGATTCACAGCCGTAGCAGTGTTCCAATGTTCTATCTCTCCGGTATTATCATTGAAGATATCTACGCCACAGAGCGTTCCTACCAGAAGTTTGTCATCTGGAGAAACGGCAAGGCTCGTCACTACTTCGTGCTGGAGCGAATGGTCGGTAGCAGAGCAATGGAATTCCTGCTTTGCACTATTAAACAATCCGCGATTCGTACCCATCCATATCTTGCCATGATATGAGATGATGGCACCGGCATACCAGCCTTCGAGCGGAGGAAACAGGGATGAAATATTCTTTGCTACGAGCTGATTGTTCTTCACAGAAAACTCGCTCACCACTCCATTGTTGCATAATACAACCGTTCCTCTGCGATAGACATCACAGATTCCAAGGTCGGGAGCATTATAAGGATAGGATGTGGACAAGACGCTGTTCACCTCGCCCTTTTCGTTAAAGCCGAAACGGGTAAGCTGGTTGAAAGAAAGCATCCATATATTGCCCTTTGCATCACAATATGTTCGGGTGCAAAGGTTCTTGAATACTTTGTTGAGGTGTGCCTCTACCTGGCTGTTCTCACAAGGTGGAACAACAGGCTGCATTGTTTTGAGGTCGAGCACCTGTGGCCCTTCTTCAAAAGCCACCCAAAGACGCTTGAAATGATCTTCGCAAGTATTGCGGCAACTGTTGCTTCGCAGACTGATTCCTACAGACCCCAAACCGAAGTTCATGAAATTGAAACCATCGTAGCGTACCAGTCCACCACCATGCGTACTGATCCATACGAAGCCGTAAGAGTCCTGAAAGATATCATCAGCATAATTATTCGGCATACCTGCAGCCATATTGAGATAGCTTACATTATAGCGACTAGGCAGCCCACCTTGCGCCCAACTGCTCAAGGTAACGATCAATGCTGCTATAAAGGGAATGTATCTTCTAATCATTATTTTCCTTTCTTCCTGTCTTCTATTTTTGCATAGATGACCATACCAACTCCTAACAAAGCAAGAGCGATATACATACTAAAAAGATTCCAATTCATAGCTATTGTTTTTTTTGTTCTTTGTGATCCTCTATCTTCACATAAACCAATGAGCCTATAGCTATAACTGAAAGGAACAAGTACATTCCTAATAATCCGTAATCCATATTATTTACCTTTCTTATTTTTTATTTTCACTTCGTCTGATAAGATATAACCCTGTCCCAAACGTAAGAGCTGCAAAAAAGACTGCTCCTATTAAAGTCCAAATCGAACCATCATCATAACCAAACATTCTCACTAAAACATAAGCTGTAACAATATATTTTGCTATATCTAACAGCCATTTGCCTAATTCTTCTATCATTCTAAAGCTATTTCGTTAACTCTGCTGCAAATTTACAAAGAATAATTGAAACGAAAGAATATTTTTATGAAAAAAAGCAGGCTAACACTGATAACTGCGTTAGCCTGCTGAGATATGAAAGTATCAAGTGACTGATACTAAGTCTTTAGAACTCAAGAATCATGCTCTGGCGAGGACGGAGTTTTACGTTCTTATTGATAAGAACGGTGCGACCGTTTGTAACATCCGTAGCCTTGTCATGAGAACCGATAATCTCTGCATAACGGGAAACATTCAGCTCGTTTGCCTCGTTCTTGCCGTTGATCACCGTCATCACATTCTTACCCTTATACTGGCGGGCAATTACGTAAACACCCTTCTGAGGACAGAACTGGGTCTGCTTGCCCTTGGTAATCACTTCATTGCCCTGACGCCAGTGCAACAGGTTGCTGAGCCAGTTGAACATCTGGTTTTCTGCCTGTGTTCTACCCTCTGCAGTAAAGGCATTGTGCTTATCACCAGCCCAACCGCCAGGGAAGTCCTTGCGTACATTGCCATCGGTCACGCTCTTGGTACCATTCATCAGCACCTCTGTACCATAATAGAGCTGAGGAGTGCGATTAATGGTCAGAAGCAATGACAGTGCCTGCTTCAGAGCCAGGGTATCCTTGCCGTCTCCCAGAAAGCGGTCGGTATCATGATTCTCGATGAATGCCATTACACTCTTTGGATTAGGATAGAGATAGTCGTAGCAGAACACGTTGTAGAGACGGTTCATGCCGTTCCACCAGTCATCAGTCTCCTCTTTCTTTGCACTGTTGATGCGGTCGAAGAAAGCGAAATCCATAACGGTTGGCAGATAGCTGTTCTTCTCTGAAAGTTTGCTGTCCTTCTGCCAGGCTGCAGTATAGGCAGGCTCGGTTACCCAAGTCTCGCCTACGGTATTGAAGTGAGGATACTCCTCGCCCAACACCTTCATCCAGTGTGCCATCGCATCGCGGTCGGCATAAGGATAGGTATCCATACGGATGCCGTCGATACCAGCGCTCTCTATCCACCACTCGCTGTTCTGAATCAGATACTTGATAACATGTGGGTTACGCTGGTTGAGGTCAGGCATAGTTGGAACAAACCAGCCGTCTACGGTTTCTGTGAGATCAACCTTGCTGGCATATGGGTCAAGTACCGGAGTCAGCTTATAACTGGTCTGCAGATACTTATCGTTCACCTTAGCAGCACCATCCACCATACCGATGTTCTTCTGATGCTCGGCAGTCTGATTTTCAGGAGCCAGCCATTCTGGGGTATTGAACCAGTCCTTTGAAGGCATATCGGCCACCCAAGGATGTTCGAAACCGCAATGGTTGAAAATCATATCCATCACTATCTTCAAACCTTTCTTGTGAGCCTCATCTATCAGCTGCTTATAATCGGCATTGGTTCCGAAACGTGGGTCTACACGATAATAATTGGTGGTAGCATAACCATGATAACTGCTGTTCTTGCCGTTACTTGGACTGTCGTTCTCCAAAACCGGGGTAAACCACAGAGCGGTTACACCCAACTGGTTAAAATAATCCAAGTGCTGGCGGATTCCCTCCAGGTCGCCACCATGTCGCAGACTAGGCTCTGCACGGTTGCAGGTCTTATCACGCATCGTCTTAAAGGCATCATTCTTCAGATTGCCATTGGCGAAACGGTCTGGCATCAGCATATAGAGCACATCTTCATTAGAGAAACCGATGCGCTTGTCGCCCGCCATCTCACGGTTCTTCAACACATACTTCACCTTCTTCGACTGTTTGCCCTGCTTGAAGTTGAGGGTCATCTCACCAGCCTTTGCCCCATCGAGGTTAAGATAAACCAGGAGATAATTAGGAGAATCAAGGCGGGCGACGCTATCTACCTTCACACCCGGATAGTCTACCGTTACATCGGCATTCTTGATATCCTTGCCATACACCATCAGCTGGAGTGAAGCATCTTTCATGCCCACATACCAGTCGGTAGGTTCAATGCGGTTCACGTTAACCGCCGCATTCATACTTATTGCACTACTCATAAGCAATAATGAAGCTATTATTTTTTTCATATTACACCTTATTATATATATAAACTATTTCTGATAAAGTATCAGGGCTGACTGAGGGGCAACCTCAACATCCTTTCCCGAAACAAAGCCTAAGCCTTCCTCGTTAATCACACCATTGCAGCAAGCCACGGTATAATTACCCTCAGGAATCTGCATCTTCTTTGCCTCCTTATTGAAGTTATAGATCACGATGATGTTCTTCCAGGCATCAATGCCCTCCAGATTCTTGAGCTGGAAACCTACGAGACAAGTCTGCTGACAAGGCAGGAACTCCAGATGCTGACGTACCTTATCGCCTGTTGAAAGACGGAATGCCGGATGATTCTTGCGGAGCTGGATCAGACTCTTGTAATAAGCAAACGCCTGCGGATACTTCTGCAGATTGGTCCAGGTAAACTGGTTGATGCTGTCAGGAGAGTTATAGCTATTGTGTACTCCCTTCTTGTCGCGGAGCATCTCTTCGCCGGCAAGGATGAAAGGAACACCCTGTGAAGTGAAGACGCAGGTCTGCGCAAGCTTATCGATGCGGAGCAACTCGGCAGTACGTATTGCTTCAGGGATATTCTTGTCGGTAAGAGATGCGATGCTTGCCTTCAGACGGTCTACCAGACACATATCGTCGTGGCAGCTTACATAACTGATCTGCTCGGTAGGATTGTTGGTCCAAGGCTTCTTGTCATAGTTCACCTTTGTCATATCCACCTGCGGATGAGCAATGCCACCCACAATACCGAACTTCAGACTCTCCTCCTGACCTGTAAGACCAGCCAGGAGCGCACCCTGATGGTCATTAGAGAAAGGACCACGGAGCGCATCGCGCATATCATCGCTGAAAGCACCGATGCCCTTGAGCTGCTGGGTATTCGCCTTCACCGCCAGTTTCTCGGTAGGATAAGCACAACTGCCTGCACTCCATCCCTCACCATAAATATAGATGCTAGGATCGATGCGGTTTACCATCTCACGGATAGCCTGCATGGTTTCGATGTCATGAACGCCCATCAGGTCGAAACGGAAACCATCGATATGATATTCGTCTATCCAATATTTCACGCTCTCCAGCATAAACTGACGCATGAGAGGCTTCTCTGAAGCAGTCTCGTTGCCACAACCTGAACCGTCAGAATACTTACCATCCTTGGTCTTGCGATAATAATAATCAGGATAGGTACGCTGGAAATTGCTGCCGTTGATATCGAAAGTATGGTTATATACGGCATCGAAAATCACTCGGATGCCTGCCTTATGCAGCGCCATCACCATCTCCTTGAACTCCTTGATGCGGGTTGCTGGAGAATAAGGGTCGGTAGCGTAACTGCCTTCCGGCACATTATAGTTCTTCGGATCGTAACCCCAGTTGAACTGTGGTTTGTCGAGTCGGGTCTCATCTATAGAAGCGAAATCGAATACAGGTTGGAAGTGGATGGCGTTGATGCCCAGATTCTTGAGGTATTCGATGGCCTTAGGCTCGGTGAGGGCGAGATACTTGCCCTTATATTTCAAGCCGGATGTAGGAGAAATGGAGAAATCACGCACATGAAGCTCGTAGACAACGAGATCGGCTGGCGATTTCAGGGCAGGACGCACGTCCTGATCCCATCCAGATGGATCGGTATCATACAAATCTACGATGGCGCCACGGTTTCCGTTCACACCTACTGCTTTGGCAAATGTACCTGGTGTTTCACCCTTGCCAATATCAAAGGTATAGAACTTTCCCTTGAGGTCGCCCTTTACGGTAGCCTCCCAGCGTTCATCACCCAACTTCTTCATTTTCAGCGTTTTATAAGCCTTTCCTCCCTGACCTTGCTTATAAAGACGGAGGGTTACAGAAGACTTTTGGGCTGTTGGAGCATTCAGGATAAACATGGTTTTCTCCTTGGAATACATCATCTCATTGAATGTCTGCTGGGCGTTCAATGAAGTTGGTAAAACGGTTGCTGTCAATGCTGCAATTATTAGTTTTTGGATATTCATATTGTTAAGTTGTTGTTATACAGGACATTAAAGCGAACTGAGCGAAGAAATCTGTGACAGATTATCTACGCTCATTTTTAGCGTATTTCCGACCAACCGACAGTTGGACGGAAATACGGAAATTATAGGATTATTTAGCGAGCAATGAGATGGCGAAACCACCACCACGTGCTTCGTTAATCTTCAAAACATCACCCTTCTTCACAGTCTTGTGAACAATCTTGTAAGATTTAGGGTTCTTCTCGTAGTCAGCAGTCTTGCCGTCCTGATAGATAGCGCAAACATACTTCTTGCCCTTATCCAGGAAGTCGAGCTTTACTACGGCTGTACGGGCTGCATCAGTCTTACCGCCTACAAACCAGTTGTCGGTTCCCTTTGCCTTGCGGGCTACGGTGATATACTTGGCTGGCTCTGCCTCCAGATACTTGGAGTCATCCCAGTCGCAAGCCACGTCGCGGATGAACTGGAAGGCATCGTCGTACTTCTCATAATGCTCTGGAAGATCGGCAGCCATCTGCAAAGGACTGTGCATTACGAGATAGAGAGAAAGCTGACCACAGAGAGTGGTATGAACATAACTCTTATTGTTGCTCCACTCTGAAAGTTTGGTCTCAAAGATACCAGGAGTATAATCCATCGGACCACCCTGCAGACGGGTGAATGGCAACATTACGGTATGATAAGACTTGTTACCGCCAAATGCCTCATACTCTGTACCACGTGCACTCTCGTTGCCAACCAGGTTAGGCCAGGTGCGGCAGATACCTGTAGGACGGGTTGCCTCGTGGGCATTTACCATGATATGATGCTTGGCAGCGGTCTCGATGACACGCTGGTAGTGATTGTTCATCAACTGGCTGTAGTGATACTCACCTCTTGGGATGATATCACCTACATAACCGGTCTTCACGGCATCATAACCATATTTGTTCATCAGGTTGAAGGCATCTTCCAGGTGGCGCTCGTAGTTGAGAGCTGCAGAAGATGTCTCGTGGTGCATCATCAGCTTCACGCCCTTAGAATGAGCATAGTCGTTGAGCATCTTGATATCGAAGTCAGGATATGGAGTCACGAAGTCGAAAACATCGAGCTTCTGATGACCGAACCAGTCTTCCCAACCTTCGTTCCAGCCTTCTACCAATACTTCCTGCAAACCGTTCTTGGCTGCAAAGTCGATGTAACGCTTCACTTCCTCGTTGGTTGCACCATGAGTACCGTTAGGCTTGCACTTGCTGTAATCAGTAACGCCGAGACGCACAGATGGCAGATCGTTGGTATAGCTCCAGGTCTTGGTACCCACAATCATGTTCCACCATACACCGCAGTACTTGGTAGGATGAATCCAGGATGTATCCTTAATCTTGCAAGGCTCGTTAAGGTTCAATGTCAACTTGCATGAAAGCATATCACGGGCATCATCACTTACCATCACGGTACGCCAAGGGGTATTGAATGGAGTCTGGATGAATCCCTTTCTGCCCACGGCATCAGGAGTAAGCCAAGACTCGAAGGTCAATGTTTTCTCGTCCAGATTGAGATGCATGGTAGGATAATCCAGGCAGGCAGCCTCATGGATGTTGATGTAGAGTCCGTCCTTGGTCTTCATCTGGAGAGAGGTCTGAACACCGGTATCAGAGAAGACGGTGGTAGACGAATTGCTCTTGTAAGCTTCACGGTTTTTCGCAATAATTGGGCGAATGCCTGTCAATGGAGTAATGTTGTAATCATACTCCTGTGTATCATAATCACCAGGAATCCAGTAAGCGGTATGATCGCCTGCCATGGCAAACTGGGTATGTTCCTCCTGGATGACAAAATAATTCAGACTTTCCTGCTGTGGAAACTCATAGCGCAAGCCCATACCATAATCATATACACGGAAACGGATGGTGATGTTACGCTTAGAAGCAGCCTGATTCAGGTTTACCTCCATCTCGTTGTAATGGTTGCGGATGGTAGCAGTCTCGCCCCATACCGGCTTCCAGGTTTCATCGAAGGTCGATGTCTTGCTGCCGGTTTCAGTAAAACCATCCATCAGGCTGGTTTCCTCCATGCCCTTAGAGGCATGTTTATCCTTAGCCAGTTCCAATCCTAAGTGGGATGGCTTGCATACAGTCTTTCCCTTATAGCTCATCTCATAGGTAGGCTGTCCCTTTTCGGTCAAAGAGAATGTTACCGAGACGTTGCCGTTAGGCGACTTTACGGTCTGGGCCGCTGCCAACATAGGAAGCAAGAGACCCATCACTAATACATTCAGTTTTTTCATACTGTTCAGTTGTTGTTTATTCTTGTTTTTGAATCTTCGTTAGTTTATCTCAATCATTATCTGTTTATTCTTAAGATAGTGCAAAGGTACAAAAAACAAAAATACCCTCCACGTTTTGGGAGGGTATTTTTCTGCAAATGAGTGTGCAAACGTTTGCACTGTATATATAATCATGTTAGTTAGACTCTTCCAGACTGCGAAATCATTTCGGTGATATTCTGCACGAAACGCTTGTCAGCAGCCAGATCCTCTATGTTGAGGTGCATACGGTAACGCCAGTAATGCTTAGGGTTAGCCGGGATATTGATACGCTCAGCATCAGCATCAGGCAGACGGAGAGCCTCATCGGTAGCCAACCAGTCCTGGATGCTCAATATGCAGAGCATGGATGGAGAGGTAAGATGGCGGCTGATGATGTCACTAGCCAACCAGCCTGGGAGTGGATGAGGTGCTGGTCCCTGACGGTAGAGCATCGTATTGTAATACTCCTGGGTACGCTGGATATTCTCATCCCACCACATGCGCAGAGTAGGCATATCATGGCTCGAAATGGTACATACCGAACGGTATGGGTTACGGCTCAGATGTCCGAACTTAACCGATGGATCCTTTGGCATGCTCTGGAGTTCCAGACTCAATATCTTCAACTCGTCCATTACCCAAGGCACACAGTCTGGCACCATACCGAGGTCTTCGGCACAAACCAGCATGCGGGTAGCCTGAACCAGTTTAGGCAACTTTTTCATCGCCTCCTGATACCAGAACTGGTTGTTGCGGCGATAGAAATAGTCGTTGTAAAGGCGGTTGAACGCTGCCTTGTCATTATCATAGAGCGACTCGTAGATAAAGTCGAGCTGGGCTGAGATACGTGGATGGAAGACGCTAGGGTTGGTATGATCACGTACAAAGAGTACATCGCTGATCAGGGCATACAAGCCATCACGCAGCCAGAGTTCCTTCTCATCTGTTACGTCAGCAAAGAGTGCCTCTACCTTGCGCTGGGTATCTACCTCAGGCTTCATCTGATAACGCTCGTCATCCAGACGGTCGAGATACTTCTCCTTTACCTCGCCGGCACGCTCATGGAACACACGGTCCAATACCCAATCGGTAATGAACGGACGGGTGAAACGGTCTTCCTGGAAGTGCAAACCATAGCTTTCTATCTCTTCACTACTCATGGCAAGCGCCGGTGCAAACTGTCCGAGCAATCCATGTACGCTATGTACCGGAATCTCCCAGATACGGAAGAAGCCCAATACGTGGTCGATGCGGTAAGCATCAAAATATCTTGCCATGTTCTTGAAACGGCGGTTCCACCACTGGCAGCCATCCTTCAGCATCTCAAACCAGTTATAGGTAGGGAATCCCCAGTTCTGACCATTGGCAGAGAAGTCATCAGGTGGAGCACCCGCCTGACCATTGAGGTTGAAGTATTTAGGTTCCGTCCATACATCGCAACCATTGCGGTTTACGCCGATTGGAATATCACCCTTCAAAATAACGCCCTTAGCCTTGGCATGCTCGTGAGCCTCCTGCATCTGTCGGTCCAGTACGAACTGTACGAAATAGAAGAACGCCACGTTCTTGTAAGCAGCAGTCTTAGGGTCGGCAAGCGCCTTGCGCTCAGCCTCATCCCATACCTGATGATCTGGCCACTGGTTGAAATCAGCCGTACCATTCTTATCACGCAGGTATGAATATTGTGCGTAAGGAACCAGCCACAGTTCAGTATCCTGGAAGAAAGCCTTGTATTCGGCTGTCTTCATCATCTTTTCACCTTCCTGATTGAAGATTTGGCGCAAGTAATTTATCTTGAAATCATTTACTTTCTCGTAATCTATCTTATCCAGTGCGTTCAACTCAGCACGTGTCTTCTCAGCCTCAGCACGAGCCTTGGCATCCTTCAGCTCTGGGAGAGCATGGAGGTCGGCATACTGCGGATGAATAGCGAAGACGCTGATGCAGCTGTATGGATAACTGTCGGTCCATGTATGAGTGATGGTGGTATCATTGATAGGAAGGAGCTGGAGCACCTTCTGACCGGTAGAAGCCACAAAATCAATCATGGTCTTCAGGTCACCGAAATCACCGATACCGGCACTCTTACGGGTACGCAATGAGAATACTGGCACCTGCGTTCCGGCAAGTTTGCGGTTATAGAGAGCGAAGAATGCCTGGTCGAGTTCATAAGATACCAACTCACCTGCCTTCATCTCCGGCAAATCCACGGTTCTGTTCATGCTGGTTTCCCAGAGAAGCTCGTTCTTCGCATTTCTGAAAGCCACGAACTTAAACTCCAGATGGCTGCCCTCAAGATGAGTCGCATCAATATCAGCCACCCATTCATTATAGGTATGCTGAGTCATCGGAAGAATCTTCTGCACATCCCAGACACCCAAAGCTTTATCTGCACCCAATACACCCAGACGCTCACCATCACGAAGCTGAGGAGCACGGACTATCAGACGCACAATCTTGCTGCCCGTTTCCGGCTTCATCTCCTGTGGAGCCTGATGATTGATGCAATCGGTAAAGGCACTGCTGTAGAGGTAAGCATCCTCCGGCATAACCTTCCAATGATCGTAAAGGGTATAAGCCGCAGCCTTCTTGGCATTTACATCGAGCTGATGCTTGATTATAAGCCATTCGGTCTTGACTGCTCTTCCTTCACGTTCTACACTATAATAATAGGTATACGATTTTTCAGGTGATTCAACACACCAGTCGCATGCCCATCTTTGACCATCTGTTGTCTCGAGAGGAAGTTTCAGTTCACCTTCCTCCGTCTGAATGTTTACGACGATCTGTTCGCCGAACATTGCTTTATATTCAATATTAAACTGTACTGTCATAAGACTCTTAAAGGCTCTTAAAAATGTTATAAGTTATATTTGATGCTACAAAGGTAAGAAAAACGAGCGAAAAACGTATCTGAAATTTGCATATTTTTTCTCACAAATCGTGCAAACGATTGCACAACCCTCACTCCGTAGAAACAATCAATTAATCGTTCATCTTATTTTATTCTGATTTCTTATCCTTGATGATACTCACAGACAGCGCACCCGCAATCAGCAGGATACCTGCCACAATCATCATATCGCTCTGATGAGAACCCACCAGACTCAGGACAGTTCCACCGCAGATGGCAGCCACAATCTGAGGGATACAGATAGTTCCGTTAAACAGACCGAGATAAGCACCCATGTGACCATATCCCTGCAAAGCATTGGTAACAAAGGTGAAAGGCATCGCCAGCATGGCTGCCCAACCGGCACCAATCATCAGGAACGGAATAAACTGCAGATACTGGTCATGCAGGAAAGGTATCAGGGCAAAACCCACACCACCGATAACCAGACTGACAGCGTATGCCACCTTCGTATTCTTAAACTGAGGGAGAATCACAGCCCAGATAACACTACCTACAGCCTGAACTGCAAAGAGAATGCCCACCCAGTTGCCTGCCTCCTGAAATGCTTCAGAAGCAGGGTCGGTCGTATTCCATACGGTTTCAGCGATGGCTCCCGTAGAATAATTCCAGAGATAAAGGAAACCAGCCCAGCAGAAGAACTGAACCAGTCCCACCTTCCAGAAGGTAGATGGCGCCTTGCGGAGCAAAGTAATCCAACCGGCCTTGTCTTCAGAAGCATTAGGATTCTTCACTCTTCCCTCTTCACTCTTCGCTTCATTATAGTCCGCATACTGCTGTGGATTCCACTCCTTCACCTTCATCGTGGTGTAGATAACACAGAGTATCAGGATAGCCGCACCTATATAGAACGACCAGATGACAGAATCAGGAACCACACCCTTCTCAGCATAATTCTTGATACCGAGGAAGGTAAAGAGGAACGGGAAGATATATCCGGCTACAGAACCGGCATTGCAGAGGAAACTCTGGATAGAGTAAGCCTTTGCCTTCTGTTTTTCATTTACCATATCGCCTACAAGCATCTTGAACGGCTGCATTGCCATATTGATGCTTGTATCGAGGAACATCAGCGCTATCAGTCCGAAGAGCATCGCACCGCTCACGGTCAGTCCGAGCGAACCGGCGTTCGGCAGCAGGCACATCACCAGGACGGCAATCGTAGCACCCACAAAGAGATAAGGGATGCGACGACCGAAGCGGCACCACGTCTTATCGCTCAACGTGCCCACGATAGGCTGAACCAGGATTCCCATCAGAGGAGGGAGAATCCAGAAATAACTCAAGTTGTGTGGGTCAGCACCCAACGTTGCAAAGATTCGGGAGATGTTGGCGCTCTGTAGGGCGTAGGCAATCTGTACTCCGAAAAATCCGAAGCTCAAGTTCCAGAGCTTCCAGAAACTTAAATCAGGTTTTTGTTTCATATTGTTATGCTTTTATTTATATTCATTCAGAAAAGAATGTCAATTCAACATTTAACATTCAACATTTAACATTATCTAGTAGTTCCTCTCACCACGAGTCGTGTTCTCACCACTCTCTTCTCCACCTCATCTCTAGGGATGTAGCCTTCCACCAGACCAATCAGGATATTGGCAGCTTCCTCGCCTACGGCTACACCTCGCTGCTCAACCGTAGTAAGCATCGGGTCGCACGCCTTGGCACGGTCACCATTGGTGAATCCGCAGATGCTGATTTCTTCAGGCACCTTGAACCCCATGCGCTTGGCGGTATAGAGGATGCCGATTGCCGTATCATCATTGATGGCGAAGAAAGCATCCGGACGATCTTCCTCTATCAGAATATCCGGCGTTATTGCTTCGGCACTGGCACGGTCATCACAGATCTTCACCCAGTCAGGGTTCTCCGTCAAACCATGCTTTACCAGCGCATCATGATAACCGTTATATCGGTTCTTGGAGATTTCCAGATTCATCGGCGAGCCGTAGAAGGCAATCTTCTTGCAGCCCGTATCAATCATGTGGGTAACGGCAGTAAAGGCACCCATATAGTCATCTACCACCACTCGCGAGCAGTTCACGCCCGTACATATTCTATCATAGAAGATAAGCGGCACCCCATTCTGCAGCAGTTTTTCGAAATGGTCATACTGCTTGGTATCCTTCGCCTGTGAAACGATGATGCCACAAACCTTGTTCTGATAGAAGTCTTCACAGATGGCCACCTCCTTATCGTAGCGCTCGTTACTCTGCGCCACCATCACACGGTAACCTCTGGCTCTAGCCTCTTCCTCTATACCCGAAAGCACCGACATGAAGTAATAGTGTACCACCTGAGGCACAATAACTCCAATCACCTTCATCGGCTTCACCTTATTATGTCTTAAAGCTTCACCCAGGAAATTAGGAAAGAAGTTATGTTCACGCGCGTATTTCTGAATACGCTCCTTTTGGGCAGTACTGATACGAGAACTGTCCTTCAAAGCCCGGCTCACTGTGGCAACACTTACGCCCAGATCGCGAGCAATATCTTTCATTGTTATTGTTTCTTTATCGCCCATTGCTATTAGTTGTGCTGCAAAATTACGAAATATCCTCAATATTGGTCAGAATTCATTGACTTAAATCAAGTAATTTCTATGCAAACGTTTGCACAAAATAAATAACGGAATTAACACAAAAATAGTACAACATAAGAGAAAAGAACTTAATTTTGCACACAGAAAACGACAAGTTTATGGGCAAGCGCCCCATTCCTACCTTATATAATATAAGTAAGATGTCAGAAAGACCCCGAAAAGAGCCAGAACGGCATTTTGAGTAGGAACGACAACAACTTAAGCCAAGAAGAAAAGAAGAAAAAGTAAATAATTTAATATAATACATTAACTTAAAAATCAAGCAAATGATGAAGCAGGTAAAAATTAAATTGCCTCTCAGAGCGTTGACCCTAGCAAGCGGTCTGCTTCTGACGGTGAGTTCCTTTGCGCAGAGTAATGCGATTAAGGGACAAGTGAAGGATGCTTCTGGTGAGCCTATCATGGGTGCTACCATTACAGTTAACGGTAAGGCAGTGGGCATTACCGATATGGATGGTAACTTCTCAGTAGACGCAGCGCCAGGTACCAATCTTACTTTCACCTATCTTGGAATGACTCCGCAGACAGTGAAAGCAGCTAATAACATGAGCATTACCTTGGCAGATGACTCTAAGGCTTTGAACGAAGTCGTAGTCATCGGTTATGGTGTGGCTAAGAAGAACGACTTGACCGGTTCTGTAACAGCTATCAAGCCAGATGACATGAACCATGGTCTCCAGACTAATGCACAAGACATGATTTCCGGCAAAATTGCCGGTGTTAATGTCATCTCTAACGATGGTGCTCCAGGTTCAGGTGCACAGATTCGTATCCGTGGTGGTTCGTCATTGAACGCTTCCAATGACCCATTAATCGTTATTGATGGACTTGCTATGGACAATTATGGAGTTAAGGGTCTCTCTAACCCACTCTCTATGGTAAATCCTAACGATATCGAAAGTTTCACTGTATTGAAGGATGCTTCAGCAACAGCCATCTATGGTTCCCGAGCTTCTAATGGTGTCATCATCATTACTACAAAGAAAGGTCGTTCAGGCCAGGCTCCTAAGGTTAGCTATAGCGGAAACATGTCAATTTCTACCAAGAAAAAGACCTTCGACGTAATGAGCGGTCCAGAGTATAGAGAGTTTATCAAGAATCTTTATGGTGAAAAGAGTGCAGCTTATAAGGCACTCGGCTATTACACCTATGATAAAGAAACTATTTCTCCTATCATTAAGGACAATAAGATTACTGGTTACAAGAGCGAATTCAACCAAGTAGGCGAACAGCAATTTGCTGATACCAACTGGCAGGACGAGATTTATCGTACAGCCATTTCTCACGACCACAACATTACTATCCAGGGTGGTTTAAAGAATATGCCTTACCGCGCTTCGCTCGGCTATACAAACAATGAAGGTATCATTAAGACTTCAAAGTTTGAACGTTACACAGCCAGCATGAGTTTGAACCCTTCATTCTTGCAGGACCACTTGAAGTTCAACATTAATGGTAAGGGTATGATTGCCAAGAGCCGTTATGCAGATGGTGGTGCCATCGGTGCAGCCCGCTACATGGACCCTACCAAGCCAGTTAGTGTAAACAATGGTGTCTATGAGAAGTACTTCGGAGGTTATACACAGTGGTATACCAGCAGTTCTACATACATGGATCCAAACTGGGGCATCTCTTACAACCGCAACGCTACACAAAACCCAGTGGCAATGCTCGAAATGAAGAACGATCGTGCAACATCAAAGACATTCGTTGGTAACATCGAGGCAGACTATAAGATTCATGGTTTCGAAGACTTGCACATTCACATGAATGCTGGTGCAGACTATTCTACTGGTAAGCAGAATACAGATATCAGTCCTTATTCATACTCAAACAGCTATTTCGGTTACAATGGCTGGAGCAAGATGGATACATACAACCTCTCATTCAATGCTTATGCACAGTACTTGAAGGACATCAACAAGGCAAACCACATTGATGTGATGGCAGGTTATGAATACCAGAAGTTCCACAAAAAGACCGATTGGGATGGCTATGGAATGTATCCTGCAACTTGCGGAATGACCCAAGACATTACCAACCCGGATAAGACAACAACAACCATTCCATTGGCGGGCACTAAGTATAATGCGCCAACATCAGGTACGCTCTATAAGACAGAGAACTATCTCGTATCATTCTTTGGTCGTTTAAACTACTCTCTCTTAGACCGTTACCTCTTCACATTCACGCTTCGTGATGATGGTTCTTCACGTTTTGCCAAGGGCAATCGTTGGGGTTTGTTCCCATCTGCTGCTTTGGCATGGAAGATGAAGGAAGAATCTTTCCTGAAAGATGTCAAGTGGGTTGAAGACGTGAAACTTCGTCTCGGCTGGGGTAAGACTGGTCAGCAGGAAGGTATCGGTGACTATACATACATGCCTACATTTACACCGAACCAAGACCACGCATACTATGGTGCTATCAAGGATGCTAATGGCAATGGTGTAACTTATCGTCCAGATGCATTCAATACCGACTTGACTTGGGAGAAGACCACTACTTGGAACGCAGGTCTTGATTTCTCATTCTTCCGTGACCGTTGGATTCTGAACTTGGACTGGTACTACCGCAAGACAACAGATTTGATTAACTCTGTATATGTATCAGCAGGTTCTAACTTCCGCAACAAGGTTACAAGCAACATCGGTTCTTTGCATAATACAGGTTTTGAGTTGGCGACAATCGTTCGTCCTATCCAGACAAAAGACTTGAGATGGGAAATCAACTACAACCTGACTTACAACAAGAACAAGATTGATGAGTTGGTAGGCGGTAATTCAGAAGGTTATCTGGTAGAAACAGGTGGTGTCTCAGCCGGTACTGGAAGTACTATCCAGACACATGCCGTTGGTCACTCTGCAAGCGCATTCTATGTATATCAGCAGGCTTACGACAAGAACGGAAATCCTCTCCAGAATACATACGTAGACCGCAATGGTAATGGCTACATAGATAGTGGCGACCGCTACTTCTACTATAAACCTGCACCAGACGTAACAATGGGCTTCGGTTCAAAGTTGATGTACAAGAACTGGGACTTCAGTTTCTCTATGCGTGCAAGTCTTGGCAACTATGTATACAATGATAACTTCGCAGGTTCTTGCAACGTAGGCACAGGTTCTGTTTACGCATTGGGTTACTTAGGTAACCGTCCAAAAGATGCAGTAAAACTTGGATTCACCAACCCACTCACACAGCAGTTCTTCACGGACTACTTCGTAGAGAATGCTTCATTCCTGAAGATGGACAACATCACATTGGGTTACTCATTTGATGGTCTCTTCGGCGGAAGCAAATACAAGGGAATCAGTGGCCGTATCTATGCTACCGTTCAAAACGTATTCACTATTACAAACTATAGTGGCATCGATCCTGAGGTAGCAAGCGGTATCGACAACTCAATTTACCCACGTCCATTCACAACTGTTATTGGACTCAACTTGAACTTCTAATTACTTAAGTATTACAATTATGAGACTAATGAAAATTAAAAATATATTGCCTGTTGCAGCTATGGCTGTAGCATCATTAGGATTCTCGTCATGTGTAGGTGATTTGGATGCAGACAACATCAACCCACAGCAGGTTCCAACCGCCAACTATGACGCTCTCCTAAACAAGGTATATGCTAACATGGTACTGACAGGTCAGAAAGGACCTGATGGAAGTGGCGATATTGACGATATCGATGAAGGTACTTCTAGTTTGATTCGTCAGTTGTGGAATGCCAACGAACTTCCTACTGATGAAGCAGAGTGTATTTGGGGTGATGCAGGTATTCCTGAATTCAACCACGCTTCATGGGGTGATTCACACCCAATGATGAAGGCGCTTTACTATCGTCTTTACATGGGTATCACATATGCAAACAACTATTTGGAGTCAACAGCCAACTCTACAGATCCTGAAATCAGTACCAAGCGTGCAGAAGCCCGCTTCTTGAGAGCTCTTCACTACTCTTATCTGATGGATCTCTTTGGTAATGTTCCATTGGTACTTAACGTATCTAAAGAATCAGCGCCTCAGGTAAGCCGCAAATATCTCTTCGACTTTATAAATGGTGAACTTCGTGAAGTTTGTGGCGAAACAGCTGGTGCCCAAGAGGTTTTAAGCGATGCAAAGGTAGTAAATGGCAAACAAGATGGTTATGGCCGTGCGAACAAGGCAGCAGCATGGTTGCTCTTGGCCCGCGACTATATCAATGCTAAGGTATATTCTGGAACAGAACATAACGACTCTGCCAAGTATTTCGCACAGAAAGTTATTGACACTCCATATAACTTGTGCAAGACACCTACTGGCAGTTACTCAGGTTTCCAGAAACTCTTTATGGCAGATAATGATGTGAATGGTGCAGAAAACGAGATTATTCTTCCTGCAATCCACGATGGTTGGGATACTCAGACATGGGGTGGTTGCTTGTTCCTGATTGCTTCTACTACTGATGCCGACATCATAAAGAATTATCCTACGGGAACTTCAGAACAGTGGGGTGGTAATCACGCCCGCAAGCAGTTTGTACAAAAGTTCTTCCCTAGCAGTCAACCTATGGAAGGCACCCCTACAGAGGTTGCAGCTCAAGCTGGCGACAATCGTGCTTTGTTCTATACCAAGGGCTTCAAGATGAGTATTACAAAGGAAACAGACTTCAAGTCAGGTTATGCTTATGTCAAGTTCCTCAATACTTATGCAGGTTCTGGTTCTCCAAAGCATAATCAGTTTGTTGATACCGATTTCCCTATGATGCGTTATGCAGAGGCACTTTTGACTTATGCAGAAGCTGATGCCCGCATGAACAATGGTTCTTGCACAAACGATGGTCTTGCTAAAATCAAGGAGATTCGCGAAAGAGCAGGTATAGATGTTTCTAACTTGACCTCATTCACTCTTGATGACATCTGCGATGAGTGGTCTCGTGAGTTTGCTTATGAAGGACGCCGCCGTATGGACTTGATTCGTTTCGACAAGTTCGGTGGCCAGAGCAAGTACAAGTGGGAATGGATGGGTGGAACTCAGGATGGAACTCCATTCGACAAGCACTTCAACATCTATGCAATTCCTATCAGTGATATCAATAGTAACACAACAGGTTTGAAACAGAACCCTGATTATTAATTATCAATCATTTAATAAGGTTACAATATGAAAAAGATTAATATAATGGCTGCAGCGTTGGTGGGTCTCTTGGCTTTCGCTTCTTGCGATGCCGATAGAGATGACAACCCAATCATGTCAGTTCCAGAGTCATTCAATCTCCTCAAGCCTGAGATGGGTGACAATATCATCGACCTGAAGAGCAGCGAATACGTTCAGTTCAAGGCAGAAAAGGCTGCTGACTACGGTTTCCCAACAGAAACTTCCTATTGGATACAGATTGCAGGAGAAGATAATGCTGACTTTAAAAACAAAAAGCGCATCTTCTCTACTTCAACCAAAGGAAACTCTATCACTTATAATGCACCAGCCAACGAGTTTGACCTCTGCGTTATGAAAGTGAAGGGATGGGAAGATGAATCTCAAGTAGAAACAGACAAGCCTATCACATTGAATGTACGTATGGTTAGTTGCCCAAAGAACTTGAACGACTCTGCAAACTACGTTTATACTAACGTACAGCAGGTAAAAATTTACCCATACTTCATCAAAGAGAGTTTGCCACAATTCTGGTATCTTACTGGTGGTATTATTGCCAATGGTAGTTGGGACAATGATCCTAGCAAGATAGGTATTGGCATGATGCCTATGTACGTGAAAGAAGGTGAATCTTACGACAAGTTTACCGGTGACGGTATTGTTCAGTATACAGGTTACCTCAATGCCGGTGAATTCAAGATTATTGCCCCTAAGGGTTTGAGCAACTGGAACTACGGTTTAGGTGGTGGAAACATCACAAAGGATGGTGGTGAAGACTTCAAATACCGTGATGGTGGCGATGACACAGGCAACCTGGTTGTAGCAGATCCAGGTTATTATGTACTCGAGGTAAATACTAAAGAGAATAAATTGAAGGTTTCACCTTACAACGCAGACTATAAGTATTACAAGGGAGAAGTTGTAGACTACACCACTATGAAGATTGGTGATACAGAGATGGCACCAATTACAACAATTGAGGGTGTTCCAAATCATGACTGGTATGCAGAAATCACTTTGTCAGCTAAGACAGAGATGTCCTTCACTTCCGGTGAGGCAACATGGGGCAGTTCTATCTTCCCATGTGCTATTGGCAACAAGGATGATGGCGTATCAATTCCATGTGATAAGGGTACCTACAAGGTATACTTCAACGACATCTCAGGTGCATACTCTTTTGTTGAGCAAAAATAATTAATCAAACTCAGGGAGAGGAGTTTGTTCTCCTCTCCCCCTAAATAAAGAAACAATTATGAAAATCAAATCATATTTATTGGCAGGTTTGGCAACATTTGCCTTGGCATCTTGTGATGAGAGCTTCAATGACTGGACAGAGCAAGCCGCCAATATGCAAGGCGAGACCGTAGCCTTTGGCAATGGCGCAGTGAAAGCTGTTGCCCTTATTGATTTCTCACAGATTGACGAGAATACAGATTCTGTTCAAGTGTGTGAAATCACCAAGACTCCAACGTCAACAAATGGGGATTACACAAGTGCTTATACTCTCCGTATTCCATATACGAATAAGAAAGGGGAGAATCAAGTAGAAGTCTTGAAGATGGGTTCTACTGGTAAAGTGAAATATGCAGATTTCAAGAGTTTTGTAGAAACAGTCTATAGCAAGCGCCCGCAGGTAAATGAAATAACTGCTAGTGTTAGGGCTACGATGTCTATGAACAACACAAACGCTAGCTTCTTGACTTCTGATAATTTTGTAATTCAGGCTAAGCCTAATGCTCCAATTATAGAGGGTGCTTACTATTATTATGGTGCTTCTACGGGCTGGTCAACAACAAATAATTCTTACAAGCTCGTTAACAGTGGAGCCGATGTTTATGTTGATCCAGTTTTCACTGCTATTGTTCCAGCTCCAAAGAATGCTGATGGAACAGCTGCTGATAACTGGTTCAAGATCGTTCCTGAATCTGCATTTACAGCAGATGACTTTGAGGCAAATGTGATTGGCGCTGCGGAGAATGGAGAGAAAGGACTTGAAGGTAACTTCGTACAAGGCAAGGATAAGGCTGGTGCTTGGAACATTACCGATAAGGATGCTAAGTATTACAAGATCGAACTGAATATGCTCGAGAGTACTTATAAGGTTACTCCGTTGAAGTTCGAAGAGATCATGTTTGTTTCTGGTGGTGGTAATGGCTGGTCTGACACAGAAGAAGGTAATGACTATCTTACCACATCAACTTATGATGGAAAGTACGAAGGCTATATGTATCTTGATGGGGAATTCAAGGTTAAGACATCTTACAACTGGAAAGGAACTAACTACGGACAAGGCTTTAGTACGGCACCAGATGCCGCTAATATGTCTGTTGAGCAACCTGGTTATTATAAGGTAAGCATCGATATCTTAAACAAGAAGTTGGAAACTACAGCAATTACGAGCATTGGTATTGTCGGTGCAGCTGTAGGCAGTTGGGAAGAAGATAAGGTAATGACCTATAATAAGGATGAACGTTGCTGGGAAATCAAGAACATTCAATTAACAGTCGGACAATTCAAGTTTAGAGCAAATAAAAAGTGGAAGATTGCTTGGGGAGGTGACTTCAATAAGCTTGATTCTCGTGATGGTGGACCAAACTGCGAATGCGAAGCAGAGGGTACATATGATATTAAATTGTATGCTTGGGCATACGGAAAAGCAAAGTGTGAATTGATTAAGAAGTAATTCTTTTCTATCATAAAAAATAAAATAGGGCGGTTCTCGAAGTGCGAGAGCCGCCTTTTTTCTTTATCATCATCCCTACATTTTTCCCAAAAACCTTGGAAGTTACGAGGAAAAGTCGTATCTTTGCAGAAGAAAAGCTGCACTCGGCAAATTGAAAGCAAGCTTTCTTTGCGCTCGTTTGCATTTTCTTTGCCAACGAATAGCAATATTGCGTCCACGACCTTATAAACAACAAAGAATGTAAAATGGCAAATAACATAGAACATCAAGACAAAGATGAACTGGTTACAAATTGTGACCGATCCAAAATGGATGTCACAAAATATGATGACCATAAACTTGCAAGTAACATAGAACCTCTAATAAAAGTAATTAGAGGACAACAAGTTATGCTTGATAAAGATTTAGCCACCTTATATGGTGTAGAGACAAAAGTCCTTAATCAAACCGTTAAGCGTAACATAGAGCGATTTCCCAACGATTTTCGCTTTGAATTGAGTAAAGAAGAATGTTTGAGGTCACAATTTGTGACCTCAAACGGCAGAGGTGGTAACCGATACTCAACTTATGCCTTTACAGAACAAGGCGTGGCAATGCTTAGTAGTGTCCTTCGTTCGAAAACAGCCATAGAGGTAAACATTCAGATTATGCGAGCATTTGTTTCCATGCGTCACTTCATGGTAAATAATGCTTCTGTTTTTAGTCGTTTAGAAACAATGGAGTATCACCAATTGGAAATTCTGCAACATCAACAAGATACCGATAAGCACATAGAGGCAACCAATAAGCGTATTGATGAGGTGTGACCGGTTCAAAAGCTAAAGGCTCAAAAAAGAATAGAGCGTGTTGGTTCTTCTACATTTAGTGGCCATTGGGAAATCAAAGAATAAATAATCCTTCGTTTCATCATCGAAACAACAATATTCAATAGGCGGCTCTCCTCCAATCCGGGAGCCGCCTATTTTCTTTTTATCATCATGATTTCTCATTATTTCCTTCATATCCTATAAAAAACACAAAAAAACTTTGGCGGTTTCAATTATTCAGCGTATCTTTGCAAAAGTTATAAGAATAAAATTATGGAGGAAATAATATGATAACAAAACGTACTGTACTTAACGAGGCTCAGCTTGAACTTCTTGACCTTGTGTCCGTTATGGACTCAAAAGAAGAGATAGAAGGATTGCGTAAAGCAATAACTGATTACTTGGGTTCACAACTAAAAGGAGAACTTGACAAACTTTGGGCAAACGGAACACTCAATGAAGAAAAAGTAGAAAGCTTCCGCACACTCCATGAAAGAACTCCTTATCATAAGGAAAAAGTATCATGCTAAAAGAGAAAATTGTACTAGACACAAATTGTCTTGTCATGTCTCTATCTGCACATAATCCATATGCAGAAATTTGGCAGAAATTCGTAAAGGGAGAATACATCTTATGTGTGTCCAATGACATATTGGAAGAATACGAAGAGGTGTTAGGGCGTAATATTACCCCAAAAGTAGCAAGAATTGTATTAGCTTATATTCAAATTTTGCCTAACGTAAAGTTTATCGACCCTCATTACAGCTTTGGATTGATAAAAGCAGACGAAGATGACAACAAGTTTGTTGATTGTGCCATTGCTAGTAATGCAATTTTTATTGTAACAGAAGATAAACATTTCAAAGAGTTAGAAAACATTCCTTTCCCAAAAGTGGAAATAGTAGGTATTGATGACTTTTTGAAACATCTCAAGAAATAATAGTTTTCAATAGGCGGCTCTCCTCCTATCCGGGAGCCGCCTTTTTTGTATGCCTTTACGTTATGCAAATCTATGAAAATCGTATTAAGCCTTCTGCACGTTTTCAAGATTTTTATGATCATATTCTTTAACAGACAATGGGATGGATTTTTGCACTTGCTTGTTGAATTCGCATTCTTTGTCTTCTATGAAAGATGATGCATATATATATATAATAATGTGATAACTTGTATCTTTTGGTGTAAAATATTAGGTTTATTTATACTTTGATATATGTCATGTGATTATACGACATTTGTCATCCGGTCGTACGACAAGTGTCGTATAAACGCATGACAAATGTCACGCAATCGCAAGAAAGGCTTCCTTGCATCGTTATAATTGATTCCTTGCATCGTATAAGTTGCGGCATTGTTATCCTCCATCTCACCATAGCCAAGCATCGGGACGTAATTTTCACTTCCTCAGTTGGCTATGATTCCTCCTCTCACCAGCCATTTCGCAAAGAAGCGGTCACTAACCAGATAGCCAGTCGGAGTCTTGCTTACCAGCTGCTTATCTACCAATGCCTTTAATGCCGTTTTCACGCTGCTCGTAGCTGGAAGATGGTGGGTGCTGATAAACTGCTGGCTCAACGGCGAAGATACCAAATGCTCACGAGCTATAGCCCACAAAAGGATTGTTCAATCTTGCCATATCTTGTTATCATTCATTATACAAACGTTCATTGCGCTTTTTACGCAACGCAATAAAAAACGAGACCGCCAAATGTTTTCTAGTTTTTTAATCATAATTATCTCCTAAAGCTACATATACCTTAAATTATATATAGAAGAAAAGCGCACCGGAATGCAAACGTTTGCACAATTTATTCGCTTGATTTGCATCCATTTTTGAACAAGCTAATGAAATAAATCGTAACTTTGCCAACGTATAACAATACAACTTGCAATTAAACATAAAATAATAATCACAAAATACAATGATAATTATGAAGAAGATATACTTTACACTCCTTGCCACAATGGCACTCACACTTGGAGCATGCTCTAGCAGCAATGACCCTGATCTTCCAGAACCTGAGCCAACGCCAGCGCCTACCCCAAGTCCGGAACCTGAGCCTGAACCAAGTCTCAATTCGCAAGGCTGGGCTAGCGATTATAGCGGCGTTATGCTGCAAGGATTCTCTTGGGATTCTTATAATGAATCACAATGGAAGGTCTTAGAGAAGCAGGCTAATGAGCTGAAAGGTTATATCGACCTTGTTTGGCTTCCACAAAGCGGAAAATGTATGGAGACCACTCAGGTGATGGGTTATATGCCATATTACTATTTTAATCAGAACTCTTCTTTCGGATCTGAGGCTGAGCTCAGAAGTCTGATTACTAAGTTTAAAGCCGCTGGTATAGGTGCTATTGCTGATGTAGTCATCAACCACCGCAATACGGAGGGCTGGTATACATTCCCTGCTGAAACATACAAGGGAGTGACCTACCAAATGCAATCTACAGACATCTGCAAGAATGATGATGGTGGAGAGACTGCTACACAAGCAGCCAAAAATGGTGTAAGCCTCAGCCAGAACAATGATGAAGGTACAGACTTCGGAGGTTGCCGTGACATCGACCACAAGAGCGAAAATGTGCAGAAGGTGATCAAAGCGTATCTGAAATATCTGAAGGATGATTTGGGTTACACCGGTTTCCGCTATGATATGGTGAAAGGCTTCGATGGTAGCCATGTTGCCGAATATAATGATGCCACAGGTGTAGAATACTCTGTAGGTGAATACTGGGATGGTAACAACAAAATAGAAAGTTGGATAAACAGCACAAACAAGAAGAGCGCAGCCTTCGACTTTCAGTTCCGTTATAACGTACGCGATGCCGTAAACGGAGCGGCTAACGGAAAGGTGACAACATCTTCAGACTGGTCAAAGCTCAACAGTAACGACAATCTTATGCACGATGCCAATTATCGTCGTTATGCGGTTACTTTTGTAGAAAATCATGATACACAGAAACGCTCTGAATCAGAACAGAACGACCCTCTGCGCAAAGATACCATAGCAGCCAATGCCTATATGCTCGCCATGCCAGGCACACCATGTATCTTCCAGCCACACTGGAATGCTTATAAGTCTGAGATAAAGGAGATGATTGCAGCCCGCAAATATGCAGGCATCACTAATATGAGCAATTATGCCAACAAGCAGAGCAAGAAAACTCTTTATGTGAACGAGGTTACCGGTACTAAGCACAAACTTCTTGTGGCTGTAGGTAATGATGCAGCAGGATATGCAGGAGAAACAGGCTATACGAAGATTCTTTCCGGTTATCACTATGCCTATTTCCTCTCTAATGATGCAGAGACCTCTTGGACAAGCATGCCTTCTGGCTCATACGAGGAAGGTTTCAAGACCACACTTACTGCAGTCAGCCAGACAGAGGGAGCCAAATTGGTTTATACCTTGGATGGTTCAAATCCTACTTCGAAGAGCACAACAGTAGAAAGTGGTAAGGAAATCAGCATCAATGGTACTTGTACCTTGAAGGTTGGATTGCTTGTGAATGGTGAAGTTAGAAATATCGCCACTCATCAATATACGATTGAGAAGTTCAAGGCATATAAATTTATGGTTTATGTGAATGCCGATGCTGTGAAATGGAACCCATTATACTGCTATACATGGAAGAAAGCAGCATCTGTTGAGTGGCCTGGTGAAAAGATAACAGAAACAAAGACCATCGGTGGTAAGACATGGTACTACAAGGAAGTCAGCATTGATAATGCAACCGAGTTGGTGAATGTCATATTCAATAATGGCAAAGATAAGCCGCAGACTGTAGATATAACAGGTCTCACCAGTACGGCTTACTTCGAAATCGAAACATCCAAAGAAGGTAAGAACTATAAAGTGAAGGATGTTACTGCAGAATATAACAAATAAGTTCAAAGAATAGTTTCAGTTTTTAGGTTTAAGTTTTTAGGTTTATTAAGGTTTATGTTTTTAGGTTTAGTTTTGTGTGAACAAAATTACTAGTTAGTTGTTTTAGGTTAAGAATAAAGAGGTATATCCAAGATTCATCTTCGGGATATACCTCTTTTCTTACTTTAATTATCTTTCTTATTCTAAATTATCTTTCGCGCTGGTCAGCCCCCCACATCAGTTTTTCTCTCAGGGTAGAGAAATAACGCTGGTTGCGCTGCTTCACAATCTTGATGCTATGAGGAGCCTTGCGGATGATGAGGCGGGTTTCCTCCGTCATACGCTCACTACGACCATCGATGGCTACCAGATAGTTGTGGCTGCGACTCTCGATATCGAGCGTGATGACAGCCGTATCGTTGATGACGATAGGACGGATGTTCAGACTGTGAGGAGCCACCGGAGTAAGACAGATGCTGCCACTCTGCGGAATGATGATAGGTCCGCCATTCGATAGATTGTATGCCGTAGAACCTGTTGGCGTGGTAACAATCAGTCCATCAGCCTGATAGGTAACGAGGAATTCGCCATCTACCTGCGTACGGATGGAAATCATCGAAGCATCATCACGCTTCAGTACGGCGATATCGTTGAGGGCGAACGGATTGCCGGCAAGGATGCCACCTTCTGCCTCCACCTGAATCACCGCATGTTCCTCTATCAGACATTCACCAGCATAAAGACTGTCCAGCGCCGACTCGATCTCGCTTGGCAGCACATCGGCAAGGAAGCCCAATCTGCCCATATTCACACCGATGATAGGCGTACCCTTGGCTCCCACACGGCTCGCTGCCTTCAGGAAGGTACCGTCACCACCCATAGAGATGACGTAATCCACATCAAAGTTGTAATCCTCGAACACCCCAGCCGCCTTCACATCGAGATGCTGGTCGCGGATAAGAAACTCGTAATAAGCATTCTCCACATAAACTTCAGCCTCCTTCTTTTCGAGATAAAGAAGGATTTTCTCTATCGAAGCCGACTTCTTAGCCTGATATTCATTACCAAATATTGCGAATTTTAAATGTTGCTGTGCCATTTATTTTGTTATTTCAATAATTATTCTTACTTTTGCAAAGGTAATCATATTATTTGAATAACAAGACAAAAAACAAATAAATTATGGCTAAGGTATATGAATTTCTTGCCAATGGCTTCGAGGAAATCGAAGGATTGGCTCCGGTAGACATCCTCCGCAGAGGTGGTGTAGACATCAAGACTGTAAGTGTAACGGGTACTGAATGGGTAGAAACATCGCATGGTGTTACCATCAAGGCTGACCTGAAGTTTGAGGATATTGCCAGCTTTGAAGATGCTGACATGCTGATGATTCCGGGCGGAATGCCAGGCAGTACAAACCTAAACGAGCACGAAGGTGTGCGCCAGGCGCTCATCGCACAGCACAAGGCTGGCAAGCGAATCGGTGCCATCTGCGCAGCACCAATGGTTCTGGCAAGCACAGGCATCCTCGAAGGAAAGAAGGCTACCTGTTATCCTGGCTTCGAGCAGTATTTCGGCGAGAACACCGAATATACCGCCACCCTCTTCCAGGAAGACGGTAACGTGATTACAGGCGAAGGTCCTGCAGCAACCCTCCCATACGCCTATAAGATATTGAGTTATTTCGTAAGCAAGGAAACTGTAGCTGCCCTGCAGGATGGCATGATGTATGATCATCTCATGCAGAGCAAGTAAGCCCTATAAACTATAAATTATAAACTATTAATTAGTAACAAAGTGGATTACGTAATCATAGTAGCCGGAGGCAAGGGACTCCGCATGGGAAGTGAGATTCCAAAACAGTTCTTGCCGATAGCGGGCAAGCCTATCCTGATGCGCACCATAGAGCGTTTTCATGAATATGACCCTGCATTGAACATCATCCTGGTTCTGCCGGAGAGTCAGCAGGCATACTGGCACCAGCTCTGCGAGGAGCATCATTTCAGCATCAAGCACCAGATAGCCAATGGTGGCGACACCCGTTTCCAGTCATCCAAAAACGGACTGGCACTCATTCCTGATGATGAAGATGGCGTAGTGGGTATTCACGACGGCGTGCGCCCATTCGTATCTAAAGAAGTCATCGAGGAATGTTTCGAGACGGCGCGCGAAGAATATGCAGCCATCCCTGTATATGCCGTAACCGACACCCTACGCTATATCGACCAGCACGGAGGCGGAAAGAACGTGCTGCGCAGCGATTACCGCGTGGTGCAGACTCCCCAGACCTTCGACATCGGTCTGGCAAAGCAGGCTTTCAACCAGGAATACAAGGAACAGTTCACCGATGATGCTTCGGTGGTAGAAAGTCTTGGCTGTCAGGTTGCAATGGTTGAGGGTAACCGTGAGAACATCAAGATTACCACTCCATTCGACATCAAGGTAGCTGAAGCGTTGCTGGGGTAAGGCGAAACAACGAGGCATAAAAAACAAGCAGGGAATTCCTCACGGAGTCCCCTGCCTTTTTTATAACTATAATAAACCTATTTTAATTTACCATTAATCTAAAGTGCAAATCTCTATTTTGGGTCTACCAATAACATCTCTCAAACTCCTTCAGAAGAGTTTATACTGCTACGGCTGCACGTAACTTCAACATGCCACGATGTACCAGATTGCGTACACTATGATAGTTCATCTGCATGATGTCGCAGATGTCCTCATATTTGCGCTGCTCTATATAATATAAGGTGAACACCTGACGCTGGCGTGGTGTCAGCTCATCCATCAGGATCTGTACCTTACGAACATTATTGAGCGAACTTTCATCAAGGATATAAGAGTTTTCCACATCTTCTACAGTTGTAGAGGAGATACGGATATCCTCCACCGCAGTCTCCGTCATATAGTTCTTGCGGCGAAACTCATCCAGCAATCTGTTGCGGAGAGAAATGAGCAGGTAAGAGGTTACCTTTGTAACTTGTAAATCCTGGCTTTTAGAGATGAGTTTGATAAACACATCTTGTACACAATCTTTTACAAGTTCTTTGTCTGATGTAATACACAGACCATAATTGAGCAACATTTCCGCGTACATATCATATAAAGACATGAAAGCGTTCTGGTCGCCTTGGCGATAGGCAGCGAGCAACGTCTGTGCTGCTTCCTCTCTTTCTCTGATGTTATTGTAGTTTGTTTTCATCTTAGGTGTACTTTTGTTTGTTGATGGTGCAAAAGTAGCCTAAATGCGGCAAACTCTAAGGAAAAATCAGGTAAATGAATGGGAAAAATTGGTATTCAGTGTATTTTTCCTCCCATTTTAAGGGTACAAATGGCTTTTTATGCGATTTTTCAGTTCTTCTATATCTGTTTCAGACAACAAGTCAGAAATCTCGTCAAGATGAAGAAGAACATATTTTGCCTGCTCTATTTCGGCAGGAAGATACATTTTCTCAAACTTTCGAGAAGATGCCGGCCTCCCAGAGTTGGCATCCGGTTCTACGATAGGAGAACCGAGTACCGACTCCAGAAAGTCGGAATCCAATAAAAGATTTCTTACAGATTCTGTTATCATCATTCTTTTCATCTTCTCTATTTTTATTACATCTTACATATTACTTCACATTCGGACAGGAGCCGCCGGCATCCATCACCGCCTTGCCATTCTCGGGTGCCGAAGCTCCACTGTAAATGACAACCTTCTCAGGATAAGCCTGACGATACTCGCTCACACTCTTGAAGACATCATCATAGGTAACCTTGCCCGGACGAAGACGACGCTGATACTGGCGAGGTGCCAGATTCTTACCTCCTTCAGGAGCATAAAGTCCCTTCTGGGTATAATACCACTGTTCAATATGAATGATGTCAACTACCTTTCTCAACTCCGGATCCTGGAGGATGGCATCTTGCACATCCTTGTTGCACGACAAAGCCACCCAGACATGCTTGCCCGTCTTAGCCTCCCATTCGGCAACGGTCTGCAACCAGAACTTCGTAAAATGATAAGGTCCCGTATATTCCTCGCCAATCGACTGAATCACGTTCGGCTCATCAGCAAAGGCATCCAGCATCTTCATGATATACTGCTTATGCAGCTGGCGCATCACCGGATTATCTATATTATAGAAGTATTCAGCCATCCATACACGCTTATCACCTGCAAAAGGAACAGGTTCAGGGAACACCGTACCATTGATATTGTTGACTGGGCGCCATGGACAATCTACCCAATGGGCACCTGCCTCCAGGATATTATGCTGGAAATAGTGCTGGTTGATAACCAGCAAACCATTTTTGGCTCCCTTTTCTGCCAATTCCTTAATACGGCTGATGTACCACGGATTCAACTTTGTAAGGTCATACTTACTCAGTCCGTCCCAAGCCGTGCCCTGTCCGCTTCTGGCAAAAGGCTGTTCATAGAACGGAGCCCAGACATCTCCATCACGGCGGCGCACACGTTCGTGGTCATCACGGCGGCGGTCATACCACAAGCCGTAGTTCTGGTTGAAGAGCACCACATGCTTATCACGAAGATGAGCCACCACACTATCCACACGGGTGGTAGTGCCCTGTCCCTCCATTCCCGGCACAAAACGGGTCACGGCATCGGCAATCTTAGGGAAAGCCGAGTAACGAACACGTCCGTTCCACCAAGGAGTATTCATTCTTGCACCCTTCAACAGCGTATCAGCCACCATGATCTTACCCTCCTTTATCGCGAAGACAGGCTTCCCGGCAGGAACTTGATCCGCCTTTTTTTTAGAACGGTAAAGAGCTGACTCCTTGATTTTATCCACATCCATAGCTCTACCAGGAGAAACAGAAGCCATGAATCGGGCGCTGTCTGCTATCCACATCTGCATGATGATGCGAGGTTTGCGCGCCTCTTCCACCATCTTCTGTGCCACATCATAGGTAGGATTGTTGCTCACATTGTTGCGTTCTCTCTCCAGCACACGACATTGGACTGAGACATCCCTACCCAGGCGTTTCTTCAGAAGAGATGCAAAGTGGCTCCATGGTTTGGCATGATTGTTACATTGCTGGAAATCGCCAGAACCGTTAAACTGCGCCCAACAGGCAAACACATGGTTGTTGCTGCCATCAGGAATGCTGTCGGCAAAGATTCCGGCAGCCGTACATTGGTAAGCGAGGCTGTTGGCTGTATTCCATCCGATGCCGTAACCTTCGAGACCGAGATTGCAGAACTTGATGTCATTGCCATCGATATTCACATTATCGAAGAGCAATCCTGTACACCAAGGTCCCACTGCACCACTATAACCCAGCGATTCATAACCATCACATTGTACGAAGGCATTAGGACCCGCTGCACAGAGACCAGCCACAAAATCGTGCATGCCCTGTTCAGAATAGCAACGCTGGAACAGACATTGTTCGCCCATACAGAGAAAGGTGCGACGACGGTAGCCACCGATTTCAGAGACAGGAGCCTGAGAAATGCAATCCTCTACCGTGATACGGGAAGCATCACGCTGGGTTACTACAGCCGAACCAGCCAGATGGCGGAAATTCACCATTCTCACCCAACCATCTTTCACCTTATTAATATATACACCCTCCCAGGCATGGTTTTCATCCTTCGGATTGGTAGTATCATATTCTGAATCTATCGTGAGATTTTCTACACCCACATTCTTTAAGCGCCAGTCATTACCAGCGATGCGCTGAACGAAGCTTTCCGCATCATCCTGACCGAGCGACATGGATAAAGGAGCATCCAACTGCAATCCTCCCTTTCCATCAGAAACCACACTACGGGTCCAGCGCACATCGATTTCTCCCGGATGCCAGCCCCAATAGCCCAGGTCCTTGCCTGCACCGAAGTCAGCACAGCCCATCTTCAGAATCCATTCCTTGGTAGAAGGTCGGACAATCAGGATCTCATCGCCCATCTTGCAGCCGGCAGGCAGTGTCACCTTCCGCTCTCCCAACTTCCAGGGAGCAGACAGTTTCATTGGTTCGCCCAGCATCTGCATCTGCTTTTCGCTTTCCAGATACACCACCGCCCCACGGTCTACACCTTTTTTATATAGCACCGTCTGATTGCGGTCAGTACCTCTCAGCACCACGCCCGAAGTCTGGATGCGAAGCGGCTGTGAGAGTTCGAATACACCCTTACCGAGCAAGACAGCCCCTCGTAGTCCCGTCTTCTTATCCATTTTGCGGGCAGAAACAAAGTCGATGGCTTTCTGTATGCGAGCGCTCTGGTCGCCTTCTTTCCATTTTACGAAGACCACAACGTCCGCATCCGGAATCTCCTTTTCGCTCTGCTGGTAGCCCACGTAGCTAAAATCAAACGCGAAGGGTTGCGCAAAGATTTGCACAACCCCTACTAACGTAAATATCCATATAGAAAATAATCTTTTCATACCTCTTGTTTCATCAGAGTTTTTATAACCTTACGGAAACTGTTTATTTTTTCTTTGCCGCTTCAATACGCTTATACCACCCCTCGCGCTCCGCCTTCAGGTCGTAGCCCCGTTTGGTGAGCCAGTTATTGATGCGTCCTTTGTATTTTCCGAACCAGCCATGTTTAGCCTTGGAATTTTCGGCATCAATGGCAAACTCGCGAGCTTCTTTCAACCAATTGAGAATTTGGAGTTTCTCGTTTTCTTTCAGAGAAGGAATCATCTCCAGATGAGCCTGATAGGTTTTAGGAACGACACCGAAGGTCATACCATCCTTCACCTGCTCTACCTGCTTCTCTGAGAGATAGTTTTCCAGATTGGCAGCAAATTCAAAGTGGTGCTTATAGAGTTCCGCATCACGCTCAGCCTTATTCTTGCCGAACTTCTCATAGATATCGTTCAGCAGGAAATAACGGTTACAGATGATGTGGAGCACATTCTGCTTGCTGCTTTTATCAGTCAGTTGCAGCGCATCCACGATTTTCTGCGAACGGGCGATGATGTTGTTCACATACTTGGCATCACGCCCCACGCTGTCGAGCTGTACCTGTGCTCCTGCTCCCAAAGGAAGCAAGAGCAGACAGGCTGCGCCTAACAACTTATTTCTCAAAAGTTTTTTCATATTCTTGTCATGCATTAAGAAATGAGTCCGGAGAAACAACTCCGGGCATTCATTTCTGATTTACAGGAGTTTTCCCTTCTTAGCCAAAGTATCGTGGTTGTTCTTCATGTCAGTCCAATCCACCTTTTCCTTGGTGCTGATACCATTGATATACTTCTCGATATTGGTATATCCGTCACCAGTGCAATCCTTGTTGGCATCGCTAGGGTCGTTAGGATTCAGGCCGTTGGCAATCTCCCACTCATCAGGCATACCGTCGCCATCTGTATCTACATAAGGCTTCACCTTCTTATATTTAGGGAATCCACCAACCTGGCAGATGTCTGTGATGATACCCAACTTATAGGATTCCTTGTCCAGACGGCGGTACTTAAAACTGCCATCTTCAGCCTTCGACTTGTCAGCCAATCCCCAGAAGTCGCCGTATGGATTCTTCTTAGGCAGTTTCTTTACATAGTAAGCCTGACCGGTACGAACCTCTTCTACGATGCGCTGGTCCACGATATCGCGGGAAGGAATGGTTGCACCCACATTCTCAAGTACCTTATCAAAAGTCTGGTCCTTAGGAATAATGGTCATGTGTGGCATGGCGAATGGTTCGTTAGAACGCATCAGAGCCTTTACATCTGCAGGTATTCCATTTGGAAGATCCTTATCAGCAATCTGAATACCGCCGTTCCAGTTATCCTTGGTTACAGCCTCGTTGCCTTCTACGATATTTCCTTCAGCATAAATACGACCATACTGAGCCCAAGGGAAGAGTTTGTTGCTTCGGCTTTCGCTCTTCACGATACGGTAGCTGATGGCACCCTTCGGAGTAAGAGGTCCTGGCTTATAATAGTTGTTGATGAAGTTGCTCATGGTTGAGAACTCACCACCATCTGCTGTACGATGTACCCAGTTGTAAACGATGTTGTTCACGAAGTTGAACACACCACCCCATCCGATAGAAGGGTTACGGCCTGTATTATCCGCCCAGAGGTTACGCATGAAGGTAGAATTCTCTCCACCGATTGTACTGCCAAAGGCATGGTTCCAAGTATCGAGTGCCTTGGCAGAGATGGTATTCTGGATGGTTACATTCACCGTTGGCACCTTGCGTTTTGGCTTACCGTCGTGCAAATCGAACATATGGCGGTAGAAAGAGATATTCTCATCCAGACCAAACTCGCAAGAGCAGTGGTCAATCATGATGTTACCTACCGGATTACCACCGAAAGAATCCTCACGATACCATACATGGGTATTACCACGGCGGAAACGCATGTGGCGAACGATGACATCATGGGTATCAACCTGGAAAGATTCACCCGAAATCATCACGCCCTCACCAGGAGCTGTCTGTCCGGCGATGGTGATATAAGGAGCACGGACAATGATTGGAGTCTTCAATACAATATTTCCCGATACATTGAAGACAATGATGCGGGCACCACCCTGTTCGCAAGCCCAACGGAAAGAACCAGGACCAGCATCATTGAGATTGGTCACAGTCAGCACCTTGCCGCCACGGCCACCGAAGGTAAACATACCGCCACCCTCAGCACCTGGGAATGCAGGAATCTTAGCCTGGCGCAAATCGTATGGACGGGAAGCCCATGGCACATAAGGACGTCCTGCCATTGCCTCTTGTTTTACAATAGGGAAAGCCACAGCCCAAGCAGAATCAGAATGGGCAGTCCATGCAGCTTGCATAGAATCAATCTTCGCCTGAGCCTCCTTTGTAATAGTAGGATACTGAGCGAAAGTTGCTGCTGGCAAGATAGTCAATGCCATCGCAGCGAAAATCTTCTTACTTCTTTGCATTGTTTTAATATTGTTTGTTCGTTATATCTTAAAGACGCCTTTCCCTTTCTTTTGTCCTCAATGAACATGCGCATTTTTTCGGGAACAGGTGGCGACATTTCATCCGCAGGAACGTCTTACACCTATAATATATAAACGAAAGTTACTTATCTATTATTTTATTGAAACATAAAACAAAAAACATAAAGTTGAAAAATGATGAACAGAAGATGCTTCCCTTTAGTTGCCGCTTCGCTGATGGCGCTTTCAAGCCAGGCGCAGCAGGCTGACTTCAATATCGCCAGCAGAAAGGCTGCTGAAGTTACTGCCCTCAATTTCACTCCTGTTGGTGTGAAGCAGGGCAATACATACCAGTTTGCTCTGGGTGGACTGGAGATTACACTCGATACTCCCGTAAAAGACCAGATTATCAAATCCAACTGGTTTAAACAGGGCATACAGTTGGGCGACCGACTCACCAACGATGGTATCGTAGTATATCCGTCAAAAGGCGATAATGCCCAGCTCCGCATCACCATCCGAGGTCTGAAACCGGGGCATCACTCTCTCCTTGCCTATCACAACATCGTAGACGGACTTACCGGCAATATTCCTTCTATCCAGGTTTCCAGAGAGAAGGAACAGATAACCACCATGAAGAAGGGCAAGAAGCGTATCCAGCAGAAGAGCATGATGCAGGAGATTCTTGCACAGGATATTAAGCAGACCGTAAGAGAGATGAAGGCATCGCAGAGCGGCCAGTCGTACATCGAATTTGATGTAACCGACGACCAGCCTGTAGTTATCCACTATCAGCTGCAAGGTGTGGATAACGCAAACAACACGCTCACCATCAATGGTTTGGTATTCGACAAAGCCAACCCGAAAGCCACCGCTCTCAACCCTTATCCTGCCGATGATGATCTTCATGTCAACGCAGAAGGAGGCAAGGTTGTTCTGCGCTGGCAAGCCGGCGAAGGTGCCAAGCAACACCTTATTTATATAGGACAGCGCGCCGACCAGTTGAAGAAGGTTGCCACCACAGAAGAAGCCGCTTTCGAAGCCACCGGTCTCAGCAGCGCCAACGATTATTACTGGCGTGTAGACGAGGTAGATGCCAACGGCAAGGTTTCAGAGGGCGAAGTATGGAACTTCCGTCCACGCCGTCTCGCCTTCCCAGGTGCCGAGGGATATGGAAGATTTGCTATCGGCGGTCGTGGCGGTTCGGTTTATCATGTTACCTCTTTAGAAGATAACCCTGAGAATCCGCAGCCAGGCTCTCTCCGATACGGAATCACAAAGGTTAAGGGACCTCGTACCATCGTCTTCGATGTTGCCGGCATCATCGACCTGAAAGACCGTCTGGTTTGTTCCGATCCATTCATCACGGTAGCCGGACAGACTGCACCCGGCAAGGGAATCCTTCTCCGTGAGCATCCTTTCGGTTTCGGATCAGAAGGCATCTTCCGCTTCATCCGTCTCCGGCTGGGAAAATATCTCGATAAAAACGGCAAGACCATTACCCTCGACGGACTGGGCGCTGCAGGCTGCGACAATACCATCATCGACCACTGTTCGGTAGGCTGGACCATCGACGAGGCTTTCTCCAGCCGCAACGGCAAGAACATCTCTTTCCAGCACAACCTCATCTCCGAAGCACTCAACCAGGCTGGTCATCAGAATTATGTCAACGCCAAGCATGGTTATGCTGCAACCATCGGTGGTAATGTAGGCTCGTTCCACCACAACCTGCTTGCCAACAACGAAGGAAGAAACTGGAGTATGGGTGGCGGACTGGACGGAGCCGGATATTATGCCGGAAAGCTCGATCTCTTTAATAATGTAGTATACAACTGGGGCAACCGTGCCTGCGACGGAGGAGCCCACGAAGTAAACTTTGTTGGCAACTATTACAAGATGGGACCTGCCACCAGCATGAAATATATCCTCAATGCCCAGTTGGAAGGTACCGGCCAGGGAAGTCAGGCTTACTACATGCACGATAATATCCGCCAGAACTATGTGGGCGATATGAAACAGAATGCAGGAGCTGTGGCAGGAAAGCATGGAGAACTGGTCAGCGACAAGGAAGGCGAAACCTACAAATATACCACTTCTCACGGACAGGTAGTCAACTGGAAGGTATTTACCGACAAACCATTCTTCCCATCCTATGCCAAGGTAGAAAGTGCCCGCGCTGCCTTCAAGAACGTATTGAGCGATGTGGGAGCCAACCAGCCTTGCATCAACCAGCACGACCAGCGCATGGTAGAAGAAACCTTGAACGGAACCTATAAATATGTTGGTTCCAAGACCGGCAAGAAGGGACTGATAGATGACAACCTGGATGCCGGCAACGATGCCTGGAAGGAGTTTGAAGCACTCACCGACCGTCGCCCTGCCAACTGGGATACCGACCAGGATGGAATGCCAGACTGGTGGGAGAAGCTGGCAGGTACCAATCCGTCAGCTGCCGACAACAACGAGCTGACCTATGGCGAATATACCCAGCTGGAACGTTATCTCAACTGGCTTGCAGAACCACATTTCATCACCTCAGCAGGCAATAAGCTGACTATCGACCTGAAGCAGTATTTCGCCGGTTACAACCAGCAGCCTGTCTTCACCCTGGAGAGCAGCATCCAGCCACAGGAAGGCAAGATGAAACTCAATAAGAAGGGAATCCTCACCATCAGCCTCAACAAAAAGGCTGCCGACTGCCTCATCGACATCAAGGTGAAGGCAACCGACAAAGACCAGGTAGCTTCCCTGCAACGTACTTTCCACATCGCTATTACCCGGATACCGACCAGGACGGAATGCCAGACTGGTGGGAGGAAGTAAAAGGCGTAAGTGATGGAAATGCCGATGAAAACGCAGATGGCTACACCAACAATCCTCAGTTTGAATGCGAGGCTAAGGGTGATGCGATGAGCAAGATGAGTCATGATACGGGTGCCAACGAGGGTGAATATATCTTCACCGCCAACGAAGATTGTGGAAAGGCGCTCGTAGATTATACTGTCAAGGTAAGCGATGATGACAACATCAGCACCTATACCCGCACCTTCCATTTCTATCTGACAGATGGTTCTGCAACAGGCATTCAAAACATTCAGACCTCAACCGCAGCCGATAGCTACGGGGTATACAATGCTGCAGGTATCAAGGTGAGAAAAGGCAAGAATCTCGATTCTCTCCCATCAGGTGTTTATATCATCAAGGCATTGAAGGAAGGCAAGATAATCAGTTCGAAGAAAACTTGCATACAATAAGGCAATCTGCACCTTAGAAAGTGCATTTTTCATATAACTCAGCATCCTGAGAGATGCAAAAAAGGGAGCGCAACCATTAGTGATGCGCTCCCTTTTATGATTGTTTCTTTTATCTTAAAATTCTAACCGAATAACGTCAGATTATTTCTGAACGAACTTCTTGCCATTCTCGATAACGAGACCCTTATAAGAAGCATTCACCTGCTGGCCAGCCATATTATAGCGAACAGACTTCTTGGCAGAAGTTGAGGACAAGCCCGCTAGGCGTTCCGGCGGATTTGCAATCCGCCTCAAGCGAAAATGCAAATATAGTTTGGAGATATGAAAAGCCTACGGCTGGGGATTACAAATCCCCAATAAAGAGGTCGAGCCTTTTTTGTCTGCGGATTGCAAATCCGCAGGAACGCCTAGCGGACTCGCGTTACTCATTACGCCTAACGGACTTGCGAGCCTGTATTATGGACTTACGGCACACCCTCTCTTCTTGTTGCTGGAAAACATAGGATATGTTGCTGGGAAAGATAGGATATGTTGGCGAGATAGTTAGTATCTCCGGTCGCACAACAGCTGTTGTGCGCTTGCATAACAGCTGATATGCGCATGCACAACAGGTGATGTGCATGCGGTGGTCAACTGTTGTGCGCCAACTATTATCCAGACTTAGACACACTCTCCTACAGAAAATATCAGAGACAGAAAACGGGGTGCATTCTCTAAAAAGAGAACACACCCCGCAACCTTAATATATTATGTTATGACTATATCGTCATTCCTCTTTTGACATTACTCAGCCAATGGGTCGAAGGTACCGTTGGCACCACCATTGTTGTAATCACCCCAACCGATGGTCTGAGGCAAAGCCTTGTTGGCGTTAGATGTACCAGAAGAGAAGCCTAAGAAGTAATACTTAGGACGGAAATTCATGTAGAGGAGATTCTTGTTAGAATCGTAACCGTCACCCTTCTGTACCTTCATCTTCAAGTTGTCCTTATACCATGTAGACAAGTTCTCGAGCTGAGTATTCAAATCATCCTCACGGAGATCAACACCCTTAGGACGCTCTGTACCAGCCTTCAACAATGGGTCAGAATTGAAGGTAGTACCACCTACGCCATACTTATCAGCAACACGATACTGGATATTTTCACGACGCTGACCGTTCAAAGCCTTGAAGCCAAGCCATGTACAGGTATTGCCACCCCAACCAGTCAAAGTCCATGTAGAAGGAGCACCCTCTACCTTGCCAGTACCACCATCGAAGAGCATCCAACGGCGGAGGTCATCGAAACGCTTACCCTCGTAAGCAAACTCAATCTGGCGCTCATAGAGAATCTGAGAGATACAGGTAGCCTGATCTGTATAAGCTGCAGGTGTGATACCATCATCCTCAGAATTTGCAGCTGAATAACCTGCACGCTCACGAATCTGCTTAACATATCCTACAGCCTCATCCAGATGGCCTGCACCAGCAGCAACTTCAGCAAGGTTCAGGAGAACCTCAGCATAACGGAGTTCAATCAACGGAGCAGCAGAATAGAATGGAGCAGCACCCTTGGTATCTTGAGCTTCGTACTCATAAAGAGGAGAAGAATTGACATCCAAATCATCACTCTTCTTGCGTACATATACACCCTGACGACTCTTCAGCAGGTTGTCAGCACCATAAGAATCACCACTCTCAGGGTTACCGGCATCATTCATGCTGGTATACCATACGTAGTTCCAAAGTACATAGTTGGCACCATCAGAAGGGTTGTTCGCATCACGCTCTGACGCATTACCATTGTAAGCCCAACGGAAGCCAGGGAAAGCGAAGGTACGGTAGAAACGCTTGTCACGATTCAGGAATGGAGTCTCACTATCCAAAGTCTTCTCAGAACGAGCCAACAAGGTATAAGTATCGCAACTCTCAGGAAGTTTACCATCTGACATTGGGAACATATTAATCAGCATCTGAGAAGCATTCTTACCGCTACCACCTGTATTAGCTGGACGAATCTGACGCTCCCAGTTGTTGTTCTTCTGATTATCGAGGCCATCACCTTTTACATTATTATATAGGGTAACAAATACTGCCTCAGGATTCTCATTGCTCTGAGTAAACATCTGGGCAAAGGCAGAACCATTGACATTGTTGTTGGCATTATACAAGTGATAACCACACTTGTTGATACGCGCTAAATCAGCCTTCATGGTTTCATAAGCAGTCTTCCAACGCTCTTTGTCGTCAGCACGGTTGAAGAGAGGGCTACACCACAATAGCATTACACGACCCTTCAGAGCCAATGCTGTACCAGAAGTAACACGTCCCCAGTTAGAACCCGTCCAGCCAGAACCATTTTCTGTCTTGGCAGCCAACATATCAGCAGCCTTGTTCAAGTCTTCGAGAATAAACTCGTAAGTCTCCTTGGAAGAAGAACGAGGAGTTATAGAACTCTCAACAGGATCTTGGGTTTCCTTTACCAATGGCACACCACCATACCACTTGAACAAGTTGTAATAGCACCATGCACGGAAGAAATATACCTGACCAAGGAACTCATTCTTCTGACTCTCAGGGAGAGTACTTCCACTGATACCCTGCAGGACATCGTTGATATTACGGATTCTACCATATACAGATGCCTGGATATTAGACTGGTCGCCCATGAAGAAATCAGGAACCGAATTTGTGGAACTGGTAGAACTCAGCTCAACCTGTGGGTCTACAAAAGAGCTGAGACCACTGTATTCCTCAGTAGACTTACCAGCCTCATCCGCATTACCCATAGAAGGATACTTCCAGGTCAAATCGTTGGTTGTTGGCAAACACCAACTGTAGATATCGTTTACACGACCATTACATCCTTCATAATAGTTGTAAATGTCTTTATTTACATTGTCATAGTTCTTCTTTTCCTCCAGGAAGCTGTCACTACAAGAGCTGAAAGCCAAGGCTGAAACCAGACCAAGACTGAATAATTTTATTGTCGTTTTCATTGTTCTTTTCTTTTTAAGAATTATATAAGTATCTCATTAGAATGAGAGATTCACACCCACTGTCCACTTACGGAGGTTAGGATAGCTTCCGTATGATCCCGACATAGGATTCATGAAGTTGTCTGGATATGGATTGTAGAAGTTGATGAGGTTCTGACCGGTAATATTGATACGGCAACTGTTGATGCCGATGCTACCCAACCAGCTCTTTGGCAAAGTATAAGCCAAGGTCAAGCGGTTCAGAGCCACACGTGCTGTACTTACTCTCCAGAAGCTGGATGCAACAGCATTCACATCTGTATACTTCAGGTTAGGATAGTAAGCCTCACGGTTCTCCTTTACTACGAGATTACCTGAGCCATCATATACATCCTGATAAGCAAACATATTGTCTGGATTCCAGAATGAAGGCATGTTGCAATACTCCAGATTACCAGTTGGCTTCAATGCTGCACCAGGAAGTGTGGCATAACCACCCCAGCTTGCACCAATCTGAGCTGTCAGAGAAAGGCCCTTCCAGTCTGCACCCAAATTCATGGTCAAACCATAGAGGTTGCTGCTGCGGTGACCTAACTCTACCTGGTCGTTGTCTACATCTACGATACCATCAGGTCCGGCATAAGTACCTGTCTCAGGATCGTAAGCACCACGAACATCCTTATACATCAACATACCAGGGCGAACCTGGTCTTTGGTCAGACCCATATAAGTAGAGATGTTGTACTTCGTGAAGTATTCCTCAATATCCTGGAAGCTACGGAACATACCGATGCATTGCATACCCCAGAGACCTACGTCTGTACGGTGACCAGGAGTAATCTGACGGTAGAGATAGTCTGTAACCCAGTCCATATTTAGTACCTTGTTGTCAGACCAGCCTGTGTTGATACCGATACGATACTTGAAGTCCTTACCGATCTTATCCTTCCATGTAACAGAGAGCTCACCACCCCATGAATCCATCTCACCGATGTTGGATGCAGCACTCTGTGTACCTACGGTAGAAGGAACAGTCTGCTTGATATTCATCAGCATCTCGCGGTTCTTCTCATAATAGTAATCGAAGGTTACAGCCAGGCGGTTGTTGAGGAACTGAGCATCAATACCCACATTGGTCTTGTAGTCCTTATCCCAATGAACATCTGAGTTTACCGCAGAATTGTTTTTATTGATGGTGATACGGTTGCTGGAATCGTTACCTACACCTGTTCCGAACACAGTACCACGATTGGCATCCTGTGCATAAACCTGCATCCACTGCCATGCCGCTGTATTGTCTCGACCGGTCATACCCCAGGAAGCACGGAGCTTCAGGAAGTCAACACCCTTTACCTTATTGCGGAACCAGCTCTCCTCAGAGATTACCCAACCTGCAGAGAATGCAGGGAATGTTCCCCAGTAGTTCTTTGGAGCAAACTTGGTAGATGCATCAGAACGAACCAGAGCCTCGAAGAGATACTTGTTGGCATAGGCATAGTTGATACGGCCGATATATGAAAGGGTACCGCTCTCACTACGGGTAAACATAGTAGTCATCTCACCTGTTGCAGAGTTATACTGACCGGTAGTGAAAGGATATGGGGTCAAACGCTGTCCCTGCAAGTACTCACTCTCTGCCTCAGACTTCTCTATAGAGAACAGACCACCCAGATGATGCTGACCGAAATCGCGCTGATACTGGGCTGTGAAGTTCATCTGATAGTTATCAGTACGAACCATGGTACGAGCCAGATAGTCACCATTGGCGGTTGTCACACCATTGAAGTTAGACGCTGCCAGGTAATCGAAATCTGCATTATCGCCGCTGGTAGGAGTATAAAGGTGGTTACCGCTACCATAACGAGTCAACATCTGATAGAGGGTGAAGTTTGAACCATACTCATTACCCTTATCGGTATTGATACTCTTGGAATAAGAGAAGCGCAACTTCAATCCCTTCAGAATCTTGCTCCAACCGAAATCATAATCAAGGCTTCCGCTGATATTCAGGTTTGAATTCATGTTCTTGCGGTAGTCGCCATTGTTCTGCAAAGTAGCAAAGTTATACTGCTGGTTTTGGTTCTTCTGTGTATTGCTAGGACCATAAGCCAGGATATCATAGCCATTTACTGATTCTGGCATGTAAGTAGGACGGGTCAGAAGGAGGTTATAGTCCTTCTCATCACCAGATCCTCCCACCTTTACCAATGGCTTATTCTTGGTAGCATAGTCACCGCTTACTGTCAGGTTAGCACCCAACCATTTGCTTACCTTTACATCCACACCAGCACGGTAGTTCCAACGGTTATAGTCAAGTTTACCCAGGTTACCGTCCTGATCGAAATAAGAAATACCGGCAAAGTAGTTCACCTTATCGGTAGCACCGCTTACGTTCACGCTGTGCTTCTGAGTCATACCTGTTTCCCAATACTTATCGAGCAAATCATAGTTCAGACTCTTCATTGCCTCCAACTCATCTGCCTGGAAAAGCGCAGTAGTCTTATTGAGGGAAGTATTGGTTGGATCGGCAGCAATAACTGCATTGTACAAACGACCATACTGGTAAGCATTCAGCATCTTAGGGCGAGAAACCTCATCGGTGAAACCGAAAGAACCGCTATAAGAAATGCGAGGAGCACCCATCTTACCCTTCTTGGTAGTAACGAGGATTACACCATTGGCTGCACGGGCACCATAAACGGCAGCAGAAGCATCCTTCAATACAGAGATACTCTCTACCTCTGAGGCATCCAGGTTGTTGAAAGCCTCAGCACCGAGGTTCTGGTAAGTGTTACCAACCTTTACATCATTAGGATAGATATAACCATCGATAACGAAGAGAGGCTGCTGGGCTGTAGAACCAACTTCGCCCAATGAGTTGGTATCACGAATCATGATACGGGCATTCTCACCTGGACGGCTCTCACCACCACTTACGCTCAAACCATTAACCAGACCGCCCAAAGAAGAAGCCAAGCCACCATTAGCAAGGTCCTGGATTTCATCTGTTGGGATGTTTGCTACAGAACCGGTCAAGTGAGCCTTCTTCTGGGTACCGTAACCTACGACTACCACCTCCTGAAGAGTCTTGTCGTCAGCAACCAGCTTGATAGTACCACCATTGGTAGTAGCATCCTTAAAACCAATATAAGAAACGGTAACCTTGCCGCCCTTAGGAACAGACAACTTATAGTTACCATCCATATCGGTAATCACAGCAGTCTTGGTACCGGCAACCTTTACGGTAGCACCGATAACAGGTTCACCGAGGTCATCGAGTACAGTACCCTGCACTACTTTATTTTGAGCCATTGCAGGCACAGCACAGGTAAGTGCCATACCAAAGGCCAATGTCTTTATATATTTACGTTTCATCTTGTTTCGAGATTAGATAGTTTAAATTATTTCCAACGTGGATCACCGACTGTACTTGAAATCGCACCGGTAGCCTTGAAATTAAGACCAAAATCAGGTTGAGAAAAATCGAGTTCCTTTAGACATGCAGCATCATCAAAGCCTATTGGCTCTTCAGTAGCCCAACTCTTCAAGTCTGTACCATCTACTGGTTTCGTTACACCCTGAATGGCATTAGTTGTCATATCACAATTAACGGTACAGCCACCCTTATTAAGTTTTTGGATACGCCATGTATCATAGAAAACGTTATTATTTACATTAATAACATATTTTTTCTGCTGTGGCATATTATTAGCAAAATCCTTACCCGTCATCACCTTAGACAAAGTACAATTTTCCAAGCTAAAGCTACCAGAGGCAGTTGGGAAGATACGATCAATGTCTTTATTAGCAAATCTTACAAAGTAATTTTTGCTATTCTCCTTAATATTATAGATGGTGCTGTTTTTTACAGAAATTTTCTGTGCAGAGCAAGCCCAGAACTGCCCACCGCTAGGAGAAGCGAAATCCTTCTTTGTATCACCATAGAAAGAAATAACAGCACCATTACTGAACTTTGAGCCATCATTATCAAGCTGCACAACACAATTGTCTATTCGGATATCAGCAAGTCCCCAGGCACAATGTCCTATGTGGAACAAACAACTTGGTACGTTTTTAAATGCGCATTCCTGAAGAATAATAGGATCTTGAAGGACAAACACATCGGCAGGCAAATTCTTATTTTTACCAGCAGCTATACCTTGAGCCTCTGCAGAACAAGAAGCTGGAGGAGTTGTAGACATCTCCACAATGCCACCCTTATTGGTTACTGCTGTACAATCGAAGTTCAAGTACTTCACCTTCAACTGAGCAGAAGTACGGATTACACCATTCTCACCCATAATAACCAAAGCATGGTTGAGCTTATCTCCACGGAGAGTCATTTTGTTTCCTTGGAAATCTACTTCATCATTGCAAGTATACGTAGCACCAGCTTCCAATTCGAAAGCCTGTTCCTTGTCTGAGTTCTGCAAGTTTTCCTTGATAAACGCAGCAATGTCACGCCCTGCAGGGATTGGCGTTGCAGGCACCAATGTACTATAAGGCATCTCCGTAGCTTGGTCAGCCTCCGTATTATTCTGCTTTACATTTCCCAAAGTACGAACTGAGAGCTTGTATTTAGTATCCTCAGCTAACTTAAATTGGAAAGAAGTACCATCCATGATAGTATCAACGATTACCTCAGGATTAGTAGGATCATCAACTTTATAAGCCTTACACTCATAACCACCTGCGCCATAGACTACCTTCCATGACACCTGTAATTTATCAGAGCCATCCGATGCTACTACCGTTTTTACTGCTAGTTCTGGAGACTCTAGCTTGACGCCGGACACACCATTGTCAAACTTCTCTTTGTCATCAAAACCATCAACGGCACACGAACCCAAGAACATCGCTCCTACGGCAGCAAGTGCCAGAGAGAAGAGTCCTTTCCGCGCAATGAAATGATTTTTCTTCATAATTGTCTTTTTTAGGTTTAACTATATTTATATTTATTTCTTTTCTAACACGAATCTTACTTTCCTAATCATAAAAAAGTAGTTTTCCAGTTATTCCCCGAAACTGTTACCTCTCTTGGAATACCTCTTTTAAGTAAGCGATGTTTCTACCGAAATTATATTTCACGTCTCTTACTCTCTTTACATCACGGCTCCGCTCTACCACCAGCCAGCCGCTCCATTTCATCTTATCAAGCGTCTTCCTGATTTTCGGAAGGTTAATTTCCGGGTCTTCCTGGAGATTTACGCTATCTGTATTGGAAGCATGTATCTGGACGATACGCTGGGCACCCAACTTCCGGAGTTCCTTGCAGATATCACGATGATGATCGGCTGCATCCTGGAAATTGTAGTAGACCTTAATCTGACTGCTGCCTACTTTCTTCAGCAGTTTCTTATCAAACTTAGCATCCATACCTGTTCTGATACCGATGGTGATACCCTCCTGCTTTGCCATCTCACCGGCTGTGCGAAGGCGAGAAACCATCTGCTGGTATGCTGCACAGCCTTCCTGCTGCCAGTCTTTTCCGCTACCTCCGAGTGGAAGGAAAGCCACCTTGCTGCCAAAGAGTTTCATCGTCTGGAAACAATCTTTCAAAAGGTCTTGATAATTATCACGAGTCAGGAAACTCTGAGCGAAGAAGCCACTCATCGCCATAGAAGGAACAGCTACGCCATACTGACGGGCTGCAGCCTGAAACTTTTCTGCCTGTTGTGGTTCTCTAAGCTGATTATCAAATAACACGCGTTTACCCAATCCGCCCATGTCAACCTCAACGCCATCTGCTCCTAATTCATGAGCCAGTTTAAACTCGCCCAGCTTCTGACGTTTCAGCATCATCCAGTCGCAAGCAGCTATCCTGTACCTAGGAGTTGCCGCCTGTGAGCATATTGGTAAAGTGTTCAACAACGTAAATAACAGAACCAATATAAACCTACTATGATAAGACAGTTGTTTCATTAGCCTTTTAGGTAAAAATGATTAGTCAACATTTAATTTGTTTGTTTCAATTGCCTAAAAGACGCACATTGGTTCACGCTGTAATCACCTTTTTTGAGATTTTTTATAAAAAACTTTATTTTTTTATTTCACTCTCCTGCTGCTGCGCTACATACTCTCTTGGCGACATGCCATATTTCTTACGGAAGCACTTGCCGAAATAGCCTACATCGGTGAAGCCGCAACAGTAGGCTACATCTGTGATACTCTGACCGGAATGCTTCAGCAATTCTACGGCATGACTCAGTCTGAAATCCTTCACCATATCGCTTGGCGAACAGCCCATCACAGCCTTCGTCTTCTTGAAGAAGGCTGAACGGCTCATGCCCAATTCCTGTGCCAGCATATCTATCTCGAAATCGGCATTGGTCAGGTTGGCTTCCATAAACCGGCGCACCTTGTCAGCAAACTGCTTATCCTGCTGTTCGGCATTAAACTTGCGCTTATACTCTGCCAGCTGGTTCTGGATGTAGATATTGTTCTTCAGCCGAATCTGATACTTCGCATAGCGGAAAACATAGTAGCTGGCTACGGATATCAGAATGATGTAGATGAGATAAGCCCACCACGTAGCCCACCAGGGTGGAAGAATGGTGATGGTCAACTCTCTCGTGCTGTGAGAATCAGGATTGGTGGCATCCATTACCTCTACGATAAACTGATAGGTTCCCGACGGCACATTGGTATAGGAAGCCCGACGGTTCTTGCCGGCATAATGCCAGTCATGGTCGTAACCCTTCAGCTGGTAACGGTAGCTGATGCGCTCCGAATTGCAGAAATTCAGGGCAGCAAACTCCAGAGTGAACATCGACTGGGAATGACGCAGGGTGAGACGATCGGTATAAACCATCGATTTCTCCAGGATGGCTGGCTGATTGTAACTGCGGATGTCGAGGTTGTTCACCTCTCCACCTATTATATATATAGGATATTGCAGACGGGTGGTATGGATACGTTCCGGCTGATAAGCAAGGATTCCTTCCTTGCACCCCAGCCATATCTCCCCATTCTGGATCAAAGCCGCAGAAGATTCCTCAAGCTGAACATCAGGGAAACCGTCGGAATTGTCGAAATGCTGGATGCGGTCTGATTGATAATCATAGCACGACAAGCCATCGGCATTTACCAGCCAAAGGCGTCCCATCTTATCCTCTAAAATCGAAATGATGACATCATTATGCAAACCTTCCTTTGCTCCCAAAGAAGTAAGGATAGGCAGATGCGTCACTTCATCAAAACCATCCAGACGACTCAGACCTCCACCAAAGGTACACATCCAAACCTGCCTGTTGTTATCCTTGTAAAGTCCGTAGATGTCACTATTGGCACGGGTATTGATATCGGTATTGCGATAAGTCTCGAAGCGCAAGTCGCCTACCGATTTGAAATCTGTCTTGAAAGACATCAGTCCGTCCATCGTTCCTACCCACATTCTCTGATGACTGTCCTCTACCAGGTTGCGGGCATCCATGTAGAGTCCGTAACCGGGATAGTTTTTCATACCATGATATTTATTATAGAAGCGCACCTTTCCGCCCTGTTCCTGCAGCAGATTGAGACCTCCATCCAGCGTAGCCACCCAGATGCGATGGTGGGAATCCTGACAGGTCATATAGACATTGTTGCCGCTGATGGAATAAGGATCCCGGGCATCATGACGGTAATGAGCGATGCGATACCCTATTGGTCTGGAGGAATCGGGAGTCAGTTTTACCAATCCGTCTCCCTTAGTAGAGAGCCAGAGATTCTGCCTGTCATCACACATGGCATGATAAATGCTGCCGATTTGATGATGGGCATAATCGAACACCTGCTTCACCCTGCCCTGCATATCCAACAGATAAACATTCTTGCTGCGGGCACCCACCAGCACATCACCATTCTTCAACTGGCAGATGGCTTTCACTCCACTCTTATCACCATCCGGCAAAGAGATGACACGGAACTGGTTGGGGGTGAAACTGACACGGTAAATGCCATTATCAGCAGAAGTGAGCCACAACAGCCCATCCTTGTCCAGGTTCATGTTCAAGAAGTGGCTATCTGGCTTATGGTCTTGGAACTTAGGAAGGAAAGCCAGGTTAACGCCTTCCATCGTCTGCGGATCAATATAGATAATTTCGCCAGCACCGGAAAGATAGAAGTAACCATGATGAGAAGTGGCGATGAACTTAGGCTCCACCACCTTACCTACACCCGAAACCGGATAACGGCGCTCCCATCCGGTCTTCGGATTACGGCACACCAGAGCGGTATGCGACTCATCCAACTGCCACACACATCCGTTCGGGGTATGATAAACAAAATGTTCCTTTGATTTACGGGCGAAATACTGCTGCCACATGCCGAGCGTCCACTTCCTGTTTTTCGCAGTAACAGGAACGGAATAAATCTGATAATTCTTTCCTACATAGTTGGCACGCGAAGCCTTCAGCTGTACCACATCCTGGCGCAACTGATAATTGAACGTATTGATATACTTCCGGGCATCTACCAGCGTCTGGATACGGATGCTTCCATCCTTTAATGTTTCTGCAAGAAGCAGGTTCTTATCTTTGGTGAGCAGGAGAATCTTACCGGTACCATCTGCCAGAATCTTGATGACCTGCAGATTACGGGCATAAGGTTTCAGTTCTTCATAGACATCTTCGAAACGTTCGGTCTGCTTGAAGAAGACGCTGAGTTTCCAGTCGAGCGTCTTGATCCAGAGATTGCCCAGAGCATCTTCTGCCAACCATTCTACCTTACGGGGTGGCTGGTCGGAAGAAGAGTTGTAAGCATCAGAATAATTGGCAAAACGGGAACCGTCGAAACGGGATAAGCCGAACCAGGTTCCAAACCACAGGAAACTGTCTTTCGACTTCAGAGAACAGTATACGATGTCGTGAGGTAACCCTTCCTTCGTAGAATAATGAGCTACCTGCATATTGTTCTGTGCCATACCCAACAAGGCATAAAGCGAACAGAGAAGTATGGTAAAATATCGTTTCACGTATGCAAAAGTACAAAAAAAGTCTTGAAATCTCCAATAATCTTTCTGTTTTTTGAAGATTTCAAGACGATAACGATTACGTAAACGGAATCTTCTGCAAAGAACTCTCCGGTTACGCATTATTAATTATTAATACCGAAATCAGCCTGCTGGTCTTCTACCTCTTTCAGCATCTTTGCCTTCTGCTCGGGTGTAAACTCATGAGAAGAAGAAGTGGCAGAAGAAGCATTCTGAACAGATGATGAAGTGGCAGACTTGGCAGTCTTTGTACCCATCATCATGGTTCCCTGATAAGCTACGCTCTCTATCTCCAGGTCGGCAGGAGTAGGAGCATGAGTACCCGGGAACTGAACCTCGGCATGAATCTTAATCTTGCCCGGCTTCATCGTGCTGCGCACCAGGATAGGAGCACTACCCCATTCTACAGCTCTCGGATTGGCATTGATGCTGGCATCACCAATGATTTCGCCCTCACCCTCCAGGGTAAAGCGGATATTCTCTTTAGCCAGACGGCGAACATGACCGTTATCATCGGTCACTTCGGCTACCACAACCACAAAGTCGCTGCCATCAGCCACCAGCGGTTTGCCCATCTCATCAACATAAAGACGGAGTTTGGTGCTGCGGCGGGAAGGCATGCGCTGGTCGGTACAAACCACCTTGCCATCCTTGTATCCCTCTGCTACCATCACTACCATCTGAGGAGATTTCTTCTTATAACTGTATTCGCGAGCCTCCCAAAAATCCCAGGCATTCTTGAATACCACAAGGGCATTAAAGGCGGCTGCCGTAGGATGAAGAACTGGCAAAGTATAGGTATTAGCACCCTGATAGGTGGTAAGACGAACGCTGTCACAATTAGAGAATACCGTCACATCGGCATCGCTGAACTGGGTCATCTCGTGAGCGATATGCACAAATGGCTGGTCGCTGCGCTGTGACTCAAACATATAATAAGCAGTCTTCTTCTGTCGGAATGCATCATAGATACCGCCCCAGTAAGGATCTGGATGATAGCCACGCTGATGATCGAAAGGATGCCATTGGCAACCACCGATAAACTGTCCCGGTGTGTGCATCTCCTCTGTTGTCTTCGCCAGAGAATAAGCCTGGGTCAGCATCGGTTTCTCACCCCAGCTGCGGCTGGCACGGTTCAGGTTGTTATGCGCATACCAGTCATCCACATACTCACCAAACTCTCGGGTAAAGACACACTGGCTGATGCCGCTCATATCCATATCCGGCCATCCGTAAACCACATCATAATTTTCCTTGACACCTGCCGAATTCCAGTCGGCAACAGCCACAGGACGGTATGGATAAGGATACTCATCCTTGGTCAACTGCAGCGACTTCAGGGCGAAATCCTTAGGATAGCGGGTCTCATTCAGGATAGGCTCCCACATCAGAACCGAAGGATGGTTGCGGTCACGACGGATGATTTCACGGGTATTCTGGAACACACGCTCGGCAAATTGAGGGTCCTTGTTCCAATACTGCCAGCCCGGTGTAGCCACGATGATGAAGATTCCGAGTTCATCGCAGGCATCCATGAACGACGGGTCCTGAGGATAGTGGGCAGTACGGATGATGTTGAAACCGGCATTCTTCAGACGGAGCACATCTCTCCATTGCTGACTGTTGGGAAGTGCATTGCCCACATAAGCAAAATCCTGATGACGGTTGGCACCGATAAACTGACGGTATTTCTTGCCGTTGAGCCAGAAACCTTCCTTGCCACGGAACTCGAAGCTGCGGATACCTAACTTGGTCTTTCCGCCGTCCAATACCTGCTTACCATCCTTGATGCGGGTAACCACACTATATAAATAAGATGTCTCCGGCGACCAGAGATGCGGATTCCTGACAGAGAACATCTGTCTGACGGTCTGATGTGCATCGCCAGCTGCCAGGAGCACATTCTGCGAAATGGTCTTGAGCACCTTGCCCGAAGCATCCAGCAGACTCTGCTCCACCTTCACCTTGCGTGCCTTTCCGCCCACATTCTGCAAGTCGACATCAACAAACACCTTCGCCTGCTTCTCTGAAATATCCGAGAAATGAACGAAGATGCCGGCATCACGGCGGTCGGCTTCAATCACGTTGGTGATAGAAATCTCCTTCTTATTGATAAGCCATACATCGCGATAGATACCACCATGATAAGCAAAGTCGAGTGTATACTGCGGTTTGCCAGGAGGATAACTCTTGTCATTAGAGTTGTCAGCCATCACAGCCACCACACACTTATCGCCCTTCTTCAGTCCCTGCTCTTTCAGGTTGACGATAACAGGCAGGTAACCGCCGAAGTGCTCCTTAGCCAGTTTGCCGTTCACATAAATCTTCTGCTTGCCCATTATTGCCTCGAAATAGATTTCAGAGCGATTGCCCGGCACGATAAAGGTTTTGCGATACCAGGCTATACCCTGATAGTTGCGGCAACCCGAAGCCTCAGCAGGTTCCAGTTTCACACTATGAGGGGTAGAAACTACCCCCCAGTCTGTATCATCATAGTCGGCACGTTCTGCGCCCTGCACATCACCCAGATGGAACCGCCAGTTGGGATTGAAATTCCACACCTCGCGTCCCTGGTTACTGACAGGAAACAAACCCGCCACCGATGTATCATCGTAAGCCGATGCCTTTGCCGAGCCTGCGCCCAGCAAAAGCATCATAGCCATCAATATGTAATATCTCATCTATAAACTATTAACTATAAACTATTACTTCACTTCCCAATCGTCGGTACGGAAAGAGCTGACAGGCAGACCATCGTGGAAAAGGTCGCCCACAACCCAGTTTTTGAACGCATAGCGCACAGCCACAGGTTTCTTCACTTCCTCGCTCTTCACATAAACCTTGTTGCGTGAAATCCAAGCCTGTGCCTTGTGGAATACCTGGTCTTCGCCGGCAATCTCGAAGTTGTCGCTCTTAGGACCATTGTTGAAGTAAACCCACTCCTTGCTGCGGTCGAAGCTGACTACAGCGGTATCGCCCTTGAACTCAACACTCTTGTAGACAGCGAAATCAGGCAATCCCTTCTGACCATAAGTATTGGCAAGAGAAAGCAGAGCCAGACGCTCGCCCACCTCCTTCTTCTTACGTGGATGGATGCCATACTCCAGACCGACATCAAGCAATACAGCCATACGGCAGTTGCTGATGCGCTTCTCTGCCTCCATCTGCTTTTCACGAAGCAGGGCACTGTTGTTTTTCCATTTTATCAGACTATAATCGTAGGGTGCAATCTGACAATAATAGAACGGAAAAATCCCCTGCTTCCATTCCTTGCGCCAACTGTTTACCAGGGTCTGCATCTGGTCGGCATAAGTAGCATAGCGATTGCAGTTATCCTCACCCTGATACCAGATAACACCCTTCATGGTGTAACCGATGAGCGGATGGAGCATACCATTATAGAGAGCCGAAGGACAGCGCTGCTGATATTTCTTCACATCAGCCTCATTCCAAGGTGTATGAAGTTTAGGGAATGCCTTGAGCCAATCGCTCTTGATGAGATTGCCGTTGATCCATGCCTCACAGGCACTACCGCCCCAGGAAGTAACAATCAGACCTACTGGTACACCCAGCGATTGGCGCAACGTCTTACCATAATAATAAGCAGCAGCACTAAACTCACGAACGCTTGCAGCATCAGCTTCCTTCCAGTCGCCAGCCACCGTATCAACAGGATGCAACTGGGCATTGCGCTGAACCGTAAAAAGGCGCAACTGCTGGTCTTTACACAGCATCAGTTCTTCAGGAGTGCCCGCAACAGGCTGTGCCTTGAATCCCTTCATCGGCATCTCCATGTTACTCTGACCCGAACAGATCCAGACCTCACCAATCAGGATATTGTGAAGTTTCAGTTCCTTTCCATCGCTCAGACTCAGTTCATAAGGGCCGCCAGCCTGAGGCGTTTCTATCTTCATCGCCCATTTTCCCTGGGCATCGGCTTGAGTCTTATAGGTCTTGCCGTTCCAGGAAGCACGCACTTTTACCACCTTGTTGGCATCAGCAGTACCCCAGAGGTTGCATTCCGTCTGCTGTTGTAATACCATATTGTCGCCAAAGATCTTTGGCAGTTTCACTTCTGCCTGCGCTGCCAGAGTCATGGCAAGCAGCAGAGCTGAACATAACAGTTTCTTCATTTTATTCAATGTATTCAATGTTAAATGTTAAGTGTTAAATGTTAAATGAGCAGTCTTGCTATGAACTATTAACTATCAACTATAAACTATCAACTATAAACTAATACACGATGTTAATCGTGGAGAGTAATCCGGCAGGCAGAAGCGCCTTGCTCTTGGTGCGATATTTGGCATTGGTCCAGATTCCCTTAAACGGAGCCTTTCCCTCGCCAGCACCCTGCAGCGCATTGTGCCAGGTATTGGCTACAACAATCTGTATTTCGTTGCTGCCATTCTTCAGGTCGCGCTTCGGAACATACACCTCGTAAGGAGCTGTCCAGGCATAACCATATTGCTTGCCGTTGACTAGCACACGTGCCACATCACCAATCTTGCCCAACTGGATTTTGATGAATCCGTCATTAGAAGGAGCCGTCTTCGTTTTCTCGGCTGGAACTTCCATTTTCTCTTCTGCTGAAACCGGAACAGAATCGCCCCATTCAAAAGAAGAGGTAAAGGTTACGTGACCGCTGTAGTACTTCATCTTCTCATCTGCCGACTTCGACCAGTCGAAAGGAAGCGTAACGGTGGTATCTTTGCGGATATCATCGAAATGAACCTTCCACTTATCGGCTACAGCCAGCACAGAAGGATAGTTTTCTGTAAAACCTGCACCTTCTTCTTCAACCAGTTTATGACCTGTCTGACTGATAACCTGCATGTCTTCCTTGTTCGAGAGGATAACGAAAGCGGAACCATAAGCAGGCAGACTCAATTTCACAATCTGGCGGATTTTGGAAGTTCTGGTACGGAAGGTTGCCGTAATCTGGCGTTCCTTATCCTCCTGGTTAGTCAGGAAATAGATGTCCTTTCTGCCTGTTGCCTCCAACACACAGCGGTGAGCATAATCCATATTCTCGGGCAGAACGACATCCGGTTCGATGCCATACTGAGAGAAGTCCTTTGCCTGATAAGGCTTGTCGATGATAATGATGCCTTCCTCGCGCAACTCCTCTATCTTCGCCTTTACCTCGGCAGACAGGGTATTTGCCGGCTGCGGAACCACCAGGATGCGGTAGTCCTGGTTTCCTGGCAACTTGCCCTTCGGACTGTATTCGAAATTCCATTTCAGCAAGGCATCCTTGTTCATCGAATCATATTTGTAGCCATGCAGGGCATTGCACCAGTCTTTCAGATCGAGAATATTCGCCGAATGAGTTACTCCCACAGGCGATTCTTCCATCGGAATGCCCACATTAGCCATACGTTTCTGTTCACTAGCCACCCGTTCTGCGCCAAACACACCCGGAAGCATCGGAACGAGTTTATCCGGAGTAAGCGAACGGCTCGGAATCTCTTCGCCTGTAAACACGGCGATGTCTACCACCGGTCTGCCCTGCTGCAGATAATTCTGACACAGGGTGATGTAATCCACAAAACCACGTGCCTCAGGATACCAGGTATTGTCGCGCTGGAAGAAGAGACCGATGCCATCAAGCGTCATACCAGGCTTGCGGTCCATCCAAGGATTATGGGCAGTTACATGGAAGAAGAGTTTGTTCATGCCAAGCGCCAGATTGCGGTCAAGCATCGGCTTGAGCATGGCTGGTGTCTCATTCCATACACCACGAACCTCGGTGAATCCCTCTGCCTGAACGATGTTCTTATTATAAATATGTGCACCGCTCACGGCATCGAGCATGTCGTTGGGTTTATCGTGAGTAGGCGAATTGAACCAGTATTCTCCCATTGGATTGTCGGCATACTGATAATGCTGCAGACCATCGGCAGGGAAGGTGGGTGCAATACTCTCGTGAGATACTTCTATATCCTGTTCATGAGCCAGATCGGTAAAGGTCTTGAAGAACTTCTCGTTTACCAGGTCATTGATGGTGAGACGGATATCCTTCAGTACCTGTTCGTATCTGGAAGCCGACTCCATCGGAACACCTGCCATAATCGGGAGGTATGGGATGAGGTCGTAACCGCGGCGTGACTTGAACTCCTCAGCAAACTGATAGCCCCAGTTCTGACTGCCACACTCCCAGGAGTCGATGTGCAGATACTTCACCACATCGCTGTGCGGACGGTTCAGGAACAATGCATACCAGGAATTGAAAAGTTTCCTGACGGCTGCCGGCGAGAACTTATCCACTTCGAGTCCCTTACCGGTTCCGGCTGTCGCATTGGTCTGTCCTGTTGAGGTATGTCCCATTCGCAACAGGCGCCAGGTGCCCTTAGGCAATTTATTCATCAGGTTGCCGTTCACCATGACACCCATCACCATTCCATTTTCCAGTTTCAAAGGCAGTACATCTGCCATCGCCACGGTCTCGCTCTTAGCTGTCGCATCGGTTTCGATACGCCATACGGCACCCGATTTTCCCTCATACTGGTTAATCATCGGCTGGTTGCTCAAGAGGATATTCTCCAATTTCAGCAGCGGTTTCCATTTGGCTGCATCCAGGTCTTCTGCTCCCGGCTCTGTACCTTCCGGAGTCCATGAGAATCGGAAATAGCGGGCGGTGGTAGTCGGCAAACTGAAGGTATAATCACACATCGTGTTCTGCCAACCCTGACGGGGTGGCACCAACTGCTTGATATCTCTGAAGTTGATACCGTCATCAGATGCCTGCACCAGGAGGCGCTGCGACTGGATGTTGTTGCCGTTAGGCACCACCCGCATGCTGCGCACCGTGACGGGTTTATGAAACGAATAGGTGATAGAGGCAGGTTTCGCTGCCAGATAATAGCCCTTGGCGGTAGAAACAGCCTCGGTATATTCTATCTTCTCCGGTTTGAAGAGTTGGGGTTTCTCCTTGCATCGGATGGCAAAGGCAGCGATATCCTGATAATATCCACCCTCGTTTCCGGCAGGCTGCAACTTCCCGTCCTTATAACTTTCGGGTTGCCACATCTGCATGCCTTCTATCTTCTTGCCGCCACCCACAATGGTATCGGTCCATACCACCTTCTGCATCGATTCGGCAGGAAGGATAGACGGATTGCCAGCCAGGGCGAAACCGTCGCAGATATGGATGCCCATGTCAAGACCCAGGGAGTCGGCTTGCTGGAAAGAGTAATCCACCATCTCCCAGAACTTAGGTGACAACTGTGCCGCCTCGCCCTGATACTCCGGACGTTCGCTGACACCACGGATCGGCATCAGATAGGTACCGCCCAAACCAACATTCTTCATACCGACCAGATCGGCATGAATACCTGCCTTGGAAACGGCGCCATACATCCAGTACCAGAAGGTCCAGGGCTTAGCTTCGTCATTATGAGCCATTGTCGACGCTACCAGAAGCGCCGACAATGCCATCACCGTATATCGTTTTTTCTTATTCATAACAGTTAAAAGTTAACAGTTCAAAGCTCAAAGTTCAAAGTAAACACAGTTTTACCCTTACCGTTCAGCCATTTTGGCAGGGCTGAAGGTCCGTTGAGGTCGGTGGTATTTACCTTGTTTCTTACTGAAGGTATCACCTTGAAGACTGCCAGACCGGTTTGTGGCAAGGTATAGAGCAGACCATCTCTACCATCACGAGGGGTATAAACGCCCATGTGCTCATCGGCAGTCAGACCAGAGAAGCCGATCTTTCCTTCATCAGTCTTGAACTGCATCCACTTCACGTTGGCAAAGTAGCCTTTAAACTCAGGATAATCCCAGCTTTCGGCTGGAATCGGGTCATTATAGTCGTTCTGCCAATAGCCGTATTGCGGACCCTGTTCGCGGTTCTGCCAAACCCGGTAAGGACCATTGCCCACCCAAGCCTTGCTGCGGACCTTGCTTTCCGGATAGTCGAAAGCCATGCCCATCATATCTACTACGCCACCGAAATTATAATGACAGGTTACAGCCACCGAACCGTCAGAAAGGAACTGCCAGTCTACCTCATCGAGTGAGCCATGCTGATATGTAGCCACCAGCTTTGCCTCCGCTTCCTTCCATTCGAAACCGGCAAAAGCACCCTGGTCAACAAACTCGGTATAGAGTGTCTTTTTCTTCTCAGCCTCTTTGTCATCGTGATTATAGAACTGGTCCAGACTGCGGTCGCTTCTTCTGGCAGCCATGAATCGAGGTCCGTTGCTCAGCGAGATTGCCTTGCTGCCAACCTCAACACCCATCAGTCTGCCATCTTTCTTGGCAAAGCGATAAGTTCTTCCACCCGCCTTCACTTCAACAGCATCAGCCTGGTCAGCATAAGCAGCAGATGAAGTACTTGGAGCACTTGAATTTTTCACTCTTCGTTCTTCACTCTTCACTCCCCTGCTCCATGTCATGATTTCCTCACCTTCATGGTTCACAGCCTTGATTTCTACCGCATCAGCATTCGCCATCATCGGTATCTTCACCTGGGCTTCCTTGCCCGGAGCTACATCCGGAGAAGAGAGATTGCCCTGCTTCAATACCTTGACCTGAGTGCTGCCCATCGCTGGCATCTGCAACAGACGATAAGAGAAGCGGCAATCCTTCAGATTCACGAAGTTATACTGATTAGATAAGGTGAGTTCACCTTTCTCCACATCATTCCAAGTCAACTGTACCGGGCACCATACCTCTTTAATCGTATAGTAAGAGCCTTCCTTCTCGGCATGAGGACCCACGATACCATCGGCTCCAAAGTTACCCATACAGTCTACATAATTATTCTTGTCGGTACGCACCACACCCTGGTCCATCAGATCCCAGAGGAATCCGCCGGCACAGCGAGGATTCGCCATCATCATGTCCCAGTAATCCTTCAGTCCTGCTCCATGTCCGCCGTCATACAGACCATGCAGGAACTCGGTAGGCATGAAGATTTCCTTCTGTCGCATATACTCCTGGGTCTCGCCATAAGAGCGGTAATGCTTGGTTTCAAAGCCGTTGCGGTTAGCCCAAGGATAGAGTACCACGCGTTTCTGCTTATCCCAGAAAGCGAAGTCTGGCTCAAGTTCGTAGTTGAAACCACCCTCGTTACCGTTGCTCCAAAAGATGATGCTAGGATGATTCTCATCACGGGTAATCATCTCCTTCACCAGCTGCTTGCCCACGATGGTAGGATGTGCCCAGTGCCATCCGCTCAACTCACATTCGACATAGAGACCGAGCGAATCGCAAGCCTCCAAGAACTCCGGATCGGCAGGATAATGACTCAATCTCACGGCATTCATATTCATGCTCTTGATGAGTTTCACATCCTCTATATTCTTCGCCTTGCTCAGCGTTCTACCGGTCTCCGGACGGAAGCTGTGACGGTTCACGCCTTTGAAGATAACTTTCTGACCATTGATATAAACGCCATCGCTGGCACGGTATTCGATGGTGCGGAAGCCGAACTTCTGACGTTCTCTGTGGAGCGTCTTGCCTGCTGCATCCTGGAGTGTGAAGACGGCAGTATAGAGATGCGGAGTCTCGGCAGTCCACTGCTTAGGTGCTTTTGCCTGGAAGTCGACATGCGCCTCATCGCTGTTTCTGGCATCAGCCACGTTCGATGCCACCACCTTTCCTTTCTCATCCAGAATCTCAGTCTTCACCTTCGCACCCTTGATAGCACGGTTCAGGTAGCAATCTGCCATAAAATGACCATCACCCTTGGCATCAATCGCCACACGGTTGATGTTCTGAGCAGGTTTTGCCACGATAAATACAGGACGGAAGATGCCACCGAAGTTCCAGTAGTCAGCACGGCGCTCCGCCATGTTCACCTGACTGTTGCTGCTTTCCTTGCTCACCTCCACTTCGAGTCTGTTCTTATGTTTTCCGAAGAAGATGCGGTCGCTCACATCATAAGTAAAGCGATAGAAACCGCCCTGATGCAAGCCGTTTCCCGCCTTTCTGCCGTTGATGGTCACCTTGGCATCAGTCATCACGGCTTCGAAGACGAGTTCTATCTGTTTGCCCTCCCACTCCTGTGGCAGCGTAAACTCATATTTATATTTTCCTTTTTCGTCAGCAATACCTTCCGGAGTAGCCTTTCCGTAGAATCGCATGCCATACTGATAGGTACCGAATCCCTGCAGTTCCCAGCAGGAAGGCACACCAATCTTGGTCCACTTGCCGGCATTTCTACCACCTGTGCAGTAGAAGTCCCAGTTCACCATATCATCACATCCATGTCCCGAGAGATACTGGCGCTGTGTATCAATACTAGCCTGTGCGGCAGCAGTCATCGCCATCGCCCCCAAAGCTATCATTAAAAACGTTTGTTTTAGATACATATTGTTTATTCCGTATTTGTTTATATTCATTTTGTTATTCCCCAATAAAGACTCATAACCCTCGGTTTTGTAACTAGATAAGTAGATGATTTCATCTTGAATTACGCTTTCAGCATCACCCAGGTCCAGGCTTTGGCAAGCGTGCCGAGCGAGACCTGGGCTTTTTTGCCTTGCTATTTTCCAAACAGATCATCCATGGTTAGCTTAACGATAATCTGGTCGCTATACATACCTTTGGCAAGTCCGAATGTCGTAATCATGGTAGGTAAGATTGTACTCTTTGTTTGGGTTTCTTCTTCAAAAGCCTCTACTCTGTGATTTATCTTGAAGAACTCGTCCTTGTCAAGTTGGTATTCGTGGTCACAATACTTTACCTCACAGAGATTGATGGTATTGTCGGCACGGTCGATGATGATGTCTATTTGTGCGCCATCTGTCAGGGTCTTGCTTTTCCAAGAATAATGCTCTGTTTTGACACTGGCGATGCCGAGGGCTTGCTTTATTTGTGGCAAATGTGCTTGGCAGACTCTCTCGTAGGCTAGCCCATACCAGCTTTTTACTTCCGAAGAAGTGGCATTTCTGCTCCAATAATGTTCCTCGGTGCTGTTTTTTGAGGCAAATGTGTTGTAAAAGATGGTATAGAAATCTACAAGTTGGTAGAGTGCCGAGTTCGTTTTTATCTTTTTGTCCCTTACATTATACTTGCGGATAAAATCACAATAAATCAAGTCGGTAAGCATGTCTCCCAGTTTGCCGTTGTTGTCAACATTGAGGGCTTTGCTTATCTCCTCTCTTGTCATGCCGCTCGACTTCTTTGCCAAGACAGAGATGATGTCCTGGTAAGGTTGGGCATTGCGAAAGAGAGAGTAGAACAGTCGGCGATATTCCTTTTGCAGTTCTGCGTTCTCGCTAAAGAACAAACGGTCTAGTCCGATGGCAGGGCTTTCTTCTGGCAGGAATAGGCTCATATAATAAGGTACACCGCCTACAGCCATATATACTTGCAGCAGACTCAAACGTTTCCATCTGAATCCATTTTCCTGGAAGTATTCTTCCGTTTCCGCTAAGGTGAAAGGATGGAGAGGCATCTCATGGGTTACTCTGTCGTGCAGCCCCCCATGGTCGTCTATGATATTGCGAACCATCCATGACGTAGCTGAACCACAAACGATGAGCATGATTTGGGATTGCCAATTTGCCCAACTGTTCCAGAAATGTCCCAAGGCATGAACAAAACCTGCCCTAGGTGTATCGAGACAAGGTAGTTCATCGATGAATATGACGCATCGTTTGCCATCTTGGAGTTTTTCCTCCAAGAGTTGGCGTAAGGCGAAGAATGCATCTAGCCAAGTGTTATTCTTCTTTCCTTTGTAGCCATAAGTTTTGAGTGCCATGTGGAAAGCAGTCATCTGCTCGTTCTTGTTACCCTCCAATACTCCTGTCATATCAAAAGAAAACTGATTTCTGAAGTATTGTCGAATCAGGAAAGTCTTGCCGATTCTGCGTCGCCCATACATAGCGATAAACTCCGCTTTCCCAGAGTTGTAATATTTTTCCAGGAGAGCCTTCTCTGAATGTCTTCCGATGATTTTCTCTGCCATATTATGATTCTTTAAGTGATGGTGCAAAGATACGATATTTTTCCGAAAACACGCCGATAAGCTGCGAAAATATATCAAAAATCATCAACTTTCGCAGATTATAGAGCTAAAGTTGTCGGAAAAGGGAGTGTAAAATGCCCTTTTCCTTGTTTTTGACGGAATAATCAGTATTCTATTTTACAAGAATTGTACTAGAAGTCTCCTAAGGTTCCATTTTGTCAATTCGTGTCACCTTCACTCTCTTCGGGATATTATTCACATCACATTCTATAGAATATTTATCAAAGCGAAATATCAGCTTCTTCGGAAGAGGTTGTCCTTTTGGCACACAGAACAAACGATACATATAATGAGCATCTTCTTCTTTGCTATAATATTCACCTCGTATGTTTTGCGTCATTGAATTTAATTCTTTTTGAAGTTTATCTATATTCAAACAGTAATTACAAGGAACCTCTTTATTTTCATAATTCAACCAAATAGTTCTGATAGAATCATCTTGACTCTTCGGAAAACACAAAACTTTCTCATCTAACGTTTTGCCTTTTTCATCATAGCCCTTTATTTGAATAACAGAATCAGAGATTCCACCAGGGTATGGCATGCATCCAAAATATAACTGCTTATTACAATGTGTCAATTTTAATGTCAGCAAATACATATTAGCATCATTTTCCCCCACCAGACTCAACTTTTGCATTCCTGCAGAATCAACACGAAAATTCACATAGCGGAAAAAGCCAAACAATATATACACCATAAACAATATGGTACATAAAAAACATAATATAAAAGCTATCTTCTTCATATGGTTTCGATTCTTCATTTTTTACGTTTTACAACAAATATTTTTTGTATTCCTCCAACAGAAGTCTTATCAGCCACGTTATTACCTCCCCATGACCAATACTTTATTCCTGTAGTGCTTACACCTGTAATCTGAACATAATGCTGATGCAGATAATTTCCTGAAAAATTAAAATCATCATCATTATAATATACTAAACCTATTACAAAATTTTCACCATAATTAATTTTTTCTATATTCTTTATTGATGGAGAATCATACAAATTGACATTATATTCCATAACATTTCTTATCATCCATTCAATCCTCCAACTTGGTTGTAAGCCAACGTAATTACCCGCAACATTACCATCATCAATAGTTGGATCATAATTCCATACTGGATTCATTCTATTAATAAAAGCACTCTGCATTATCAAATCAACAGAATCACCTCCACCTGTTACGTCTGAAACCTTTAATTTTTGGAAACAATCCGACAATTCCAATCCCCAATCGCCATACTTTCCTGTTTTATATAAAGCATTAACTATTTGCCGGTACATTCTAGGGTCTGTATCAGCTAACAATTTCTGCAAAACAGCAGCAGAGCAAGTACTAGCAGTTTGTTTAATTTTATCAGAAGATTTCCAAAGAGCTTTTAGAATCTCATTCATCGTTATTCCTTGGCAATAAGTTTTACTAGGCTGGCTAGAATAAGAATTATCACCACTTGAATTATCTATATCAGAACCAGAATCATAATCCTCTCCATCAGAATTGTCATTTCCACTAGATGGAGTATCTTGTCCATCATCACTGTCACCCCACAAATCCTCTTCTGTGTCAAAACCATTATTATCAGGCCAATAATCTCCATTAATAATAACATCACCAAAAGAACCTCCATCAATAGGCTCAGAATACATACGCTGAGCCAAAGCTTTCTGTCCATCAAAACAGAAATGCTCGTTAGTTATCATAGTCATGAAACTAAACAGACCTAAAAATATAAAAACAATTCTTTTCATCTTTATTTCTTTGTTATAATGGTTCTAAACACCTGAGTTTTGGATTGTATATTTAGTACATATATACCACTTCTAAGAGAAGGAGCTAGGCGAATTTCCTGCTTACCTTTTTGCATTGTCCCATAAGTAATATGATTTACCATAGTACCACTTTGATTGAAGATACGTACATCCAACTGAGGGATATCTGACTCAAGAGTGAACGAAGCCATAAATTCTGTCTCAAAAGGAGATGGTGAAACCACAATTCTATCATTCTTATTTCGTTCGGCAGAAGTCCAAACTCCATTTGCCTTTTCCAATTCTATATAGATAGGACGTTCAGGCTCATTCAACTCTAGCGAATATAGTCCCAATTTTCCTCTGATTTTCCCTCCAAATGCATTTAACTCAGCATAATCTATTCTATATTTGCTTCCATTCTCACCAACATACCTTTCTTTTAAAACTATATCCGTATTTTCAAATGAAATCTTACCATTATCAGAAACAATGCCATTAAGTCGGATAAGTTGGTCCTCAACTTTCAATAATCCTTCCAACTTACCATCATGTAATTTCAAATCCACAAAAATCGGTTTCTCGCCCAATATATACTTACCACTCCAATCATACAAAACTAAAACTCCCTCATATTTTCCTATCAAATCTTCCGCGAAAAATCCCGAAAACCCCTCAGGTATTGAATACTTTTCATTGTTTTCATCCATTATATCCTCCATATAGTTTTCAGGGTTTACATGTCGCAACTCCGCAAGCGCATCTCTATAACCTAAGTTTGCAGCTTGCGTCAAATAGAACTTGCCCATTTCTTCATCTTTCTCTACGCCATATCCATTTCTATAGCACAATCCTAGCATATACAAACTAGGAGAATGCTTCTTGACGGCAGCTTTCTGAAAATAAGAAATAGCCTCCTCATAACTTTGCTGACATCCTAAGCCCTTATAAAGCATAAATCCATAGTTATAGCAACAAGCCAAAGAATTAGCCTCTGCACCTTTTTTGTAGAAAGAACACGCTTTCACAAAATCCTGCTTTATTCCTAATTTACCATTTTTATAGAGCATACCCAAATTATGATAGGCATAAGCATATCCATTTTGAGCAGCTAACATCCACCAAGAAATCGCTTTATCTACATTTTTCTCAACCCCAATTCCTTGTAAATATACCATACCTAGCACATTCATAGCATAAGCATTGCTATCATTAGCTGCAGTTGTCAACAATCGGACAGCAGCATCCTTGGACATAGAGGCATCTTGTCCTTTCAAAACTTTAGCAGCCTTTAGTACCTCCTGATGTACTCCCTTTTGTGCCATTACACATGCTGGCAATAGCAACATTACCAACATTACGATTGTTTTAAGTCTATTCATAACTTTAATATTTAAAAAGTTCTACCATACAAATTCTCGATAATCTTCCTCCTCTTTTTTCTCTTTCTTGCGTTGAACCAATGCGTCATACATCTTTATCAACAGAGGACGATTCTTTTTTAATTCTTCCAAATTATTTCGTCTTTCGCCACTTTTATGGCGATAAATATCATTTATACAATACCTCATGGCTATATGCATGCGAGCTGGAGAATACTCTTTCGTACTATCAATCCCATCAATAAGATTAGCCTCTTCCAACTGAGTCCAAACTTGATCCATCTCCTTCTGTATTGCTTTTTTATGCTTTAATATCAACATAGATTGCAACTGTTTATAAGTCAACGATTTTTCCAGAATATCAAATTCTTCATTCCATACATTTGTCAGAGGGGCTTTTTCTAAACGATGAGCCATTCTGAGTGCACAAGACATCAGATATTCATATTGTGCCTCATCCAACTTGATACGTTTGGCAAATTTAAGTGCACAAGTTAAGTTCTCACTTGAAATCTTATTATATGGTATCAAATATCTGTAAATGGAATCACAGTAAATACTGTCCACATAATCCTTAAGGCAAACAGTATTCCGTGCTGAGAATTCGACCTTATAAGCCAAGATTTTTTCTTTTTCTCTCTCCATATACAAATGCTTCAACCTGCCAGCATCGACTTTCTTAAATCTATACTTCATACGCATCCGTTCAAAAGCTTCCTCGCCATTCCAAAGAGCTACCTCATCCAACACACTGTCTCTAAAAGCAAAAGCTTCCCCAACATACCTCACTACTCGCTGAGCTAGAGTACAACAATTCACTGCTACAAGCAGCAAACAAGACAAAAACATTTTCTTCATCATAATCTTCGTATTTAATACCAAACCTGTTTGTTATTATTGTACCAAAAGATACGCTCTTCCTTTCCTTTCGTTCTATCCATCAACAATAAAAGGACATTACGTGGAACTTTTTGGAAAACTAACTTCTCGTTATTGGATTTTGCAAAACGCCTTCCAATAATCCTCCATCCATTGTCATATCCACAAAGAAAATAAAGATGACCTTTTTGTATATCATTACCATCAGAAACTGGAGTAAACGATATTTGAGCCAATCCTTGCAGCATATCACCCTTCATGTCCAATCCGACCCAATAGTCAGGTTTCCTCGCCTTTACTCTTGTCTCTACATCTTCATCAAACAGATAGAATACAGTTTTCTGATCTACATTATATGATATATAACTTCTTCTTACAGGCAATATCTTTTCCTTGTTAGTACCTAAGAACGAGAGTTCCGTCAATAAGCCTATATCTTTATTATTATTTCTAAATCTCAGATAACGATATTTATCAACATTATGCAACAGAACATCCGTTTTACCAAATGGCATTTTGGTTATCTTAGCCAATATAGAGTATTCACTAAAAGCAGAATCATTAGAAGCCTCAAACACACTTCCTATTAGTTTCTTCCACTGTATCGGAATATAAGAGCACAAAGGATATTTTCTATCTACGGCTATCGTTTCTGTAAACGACTCTTCTTTTGGAGATGAAAAATAATGAATCTTACCATTTTTCTTCAACAAAAAAGGCAAAGACAATGCTTTAAGTTTTTGATTTACATAAACAACTGGAAGATAGACTATATTCTTACCCAAACCTACAAATTTCACTTTTGAATTGTACGACTCAGCAACTGCAACAGGTGTCCAGTCTTTGTTTGTTAGGAAAGTACACAAATAGACCTTTTTGTAACTTATACTATCCAAGGTAACAGAACCATTCATCCCATACAGACTTGACACATCAGAAGCAAACACCAAATCCAAATGCGCATCTTTACTACGAGTTGTTCTTTCGAATTCAGTCCTATAGATTTTAGAGACACCCTTCTCATACTTAACCAAACCTAATGGCAGAAAACGCAGTTGCTTTTCTTCTTGTGGAGACAAGAAATGAGAAGCATCTATGCTATGTCCCTTAGCCATTGAACATATTTTTCCATTAACCATCGAATAAGTCTTGTTATTACGCAACACCAAACTTACCCAAGAATGCCCTAACGTACTATAATCTGCCCAATATAAAACATTATCTTTTGCTGCAGGTATACCAAAAGCCCTTAATACAGAGACCAGCAACAAGCAACGCTGTTCACAATTTGCCCTACGCATATACTCATAAGACATTACATCCAAAGCAACAGGTGTATAACTGTTGGAATTTACCACACGTTTCGTTACCTCTCTATAGAGTAACACATAAGCTTCCTTGACATTATTTGCCCCATCTATCACGCCTCCATACAACTCACGCAATTGCTTACGCCATTCCTCAGAAAGATACTCATTGTCTACTTTGTAGGGCAATATATATTTACAAAATTGTTTAAACGAAACATTCTTTTTCCATCTAGCTGTTTCCCAAGCAGAAAAGGCATCATCTATATTGGAAATTAAATAGTCATCTGTAACTATCATGCTATCAGGTACAAACAGAGTATTCTGCTTTTTATTACAATTTTCCCATGCCCGAGAAAGTTTACCTATATTAGTTTTAGGTTTAAAAGAACGTAACTGATGTATATATTCCTTTATACCTTCACCATTCACCGACTCATGCCCCTTCATATTATCTATCAAGAAAAGAGCAGCTTTGTACTTTAGGCTATCCCTGTCTTCTACTTGATAATGAGTCAGTACACCTCTATACTTTTCTCGATAACCTATAGCCATCAGAGAATTTGTATAGAAAAACATCAAGAATAATAAAAACATACTATTTTTCATAAGCCTGTATATATTTTAGAACTTCATTTCTTATTTTGTTTACCTTCTCAGAATGTACCTTTATTGGTTTCTTCAATATATGGTGGGCTTGTTCCATAGCCTTTTTGTCGTCCTCACACTGAACATACAACCTAAACAAAATGATTTCCGGAAAAAAATGATGAGGGATTATCCCTTTGCTATTTGTACACATTGTATAGCATCCGCCGTTTTCCCTTCTCTCGCATAACAAGAGGCTAAGGTAAGATAAACAGAAGGGGATGATGTGTAATCTTTTGCAACCAGCAAAGCTTCAACCGCACGATTATACCTTCCACTCAATAAGAAGTTTTTTGCCAAACTCGTATAATATAATTCGGATGTACTTGCATCATTTTTCAGAGAAGTAATATATCCTGCATCTACTACGATATTCTTATCCAACAACTGATTAGCCTTTTTTAATTGATATTGGACCTTTATAAAATTCAGATTTTTTCGAAATAGTACAGCTATAAGTATACAAAATAAACAGGCTAAAGCACAAGCAGCCCTCCGGGACAACCAAGTCTTTTCTTCTTTTATTTTCTTTTCATCAATACTTATTTCTGCATAATTACACATCAAAAGCAACCATACTATAGGATAGGTATATAAGAAATTAAACATTGACATACCTAAAGTACACAAAGCAACAGCCAATGTGTCATACTTCTTTCTTTTATACGACTTACAAATCATAATGGCATAAAACATCAGATAAAAAAGGACACCTATCAAACCTCCTTCTACACATTGTTCCAGTGTATCATTATAAGGCATAAACACATGATTCGCCAACAAAACTTCCTTCTCATCCCGTTTCTCATTTTGGAAATAAGCAGATTGCTTTAAATTATATTCTTTTTCAAACATGCCATAACCATATCCCAGTGGCTTTTCCATTACCATTTGTACAGAATTTTTCCAAATAAATATTCTTCCATCAGAAGAATTAATCTTCATCTTATACAAACTATAACCAGCAAACAGGAACATAACCACAAACAAGAACAATACAATCATTCTATAAGGAACAACTATTTTTTGCACTTGGCACTTGATTTGCTTGTAATAAGATACGCTTAAAGCAATAATACTGCCAACATAAGCAGTTCTACACTTCAGAGCTAATATTGCCAGAAATATTATTAAAAAAAAGACAACATAAAGTATCTTAAGATTTCCTTTTGTTATGTTGAGGCGTTTTACAACGAAAGGCAGACATGAAACAAGAAAGATTGCTGTAGCAGAAGGATTGTCGCAGAAACCTGTTACAGAAAAAAACTCAGAGCCACTAGGTACACAATGAATCACTTGTAACAATATAGACAAGATTTGTAAAAAAGCCCCTACTAAAAAGATATTTTCGACATAAAGCCACTTTAGCCATCCATTACCATACAAACATATCAGATCTATAGCAAAAAGCAATGTGCTAACGATATAGATTAATCTATAATATTCACAAGGTACGAACTGGCTATATATAAAAATAAATGCAATCCAAGCAAATAAGAATAATACACTACTATTGTTCACTGCATACCGTACCATAGCTATGTGGCTCAATGCTACTATACTCAAACAACAAATCAAAAAGTCAGGCAATAAAGTTGTAGAAAATGAAGGATAACAAAAGACACAAGTATCTACCATTGCTAGTATACATATACCAGCAACAAGCATATATAGCATAATATGTCTACCTAATCTATCTGAACACATAATTTTTAGGTTATTTTCTATTAAGACTCACAAACACCGATTTTGTAACTAGTTAACAGGCAGATTTTTGCTATTCATCGCTACCACCTTACGCTTTCAGCCACAACTTCATCAGCTGGTCATCAATATAGTACGTGCCCAAGGAAGTAGATACCAGATGATACTCCAGCAATTTCTTGATGGCAGACTGAACGCTGCTGGCAGAGCGTAGATTATGCCGTTTTACAAAAACAGTGGAAGTAATCTGCTTGGCAATGCCATCCTTGGCTATCGCATAGAGCAATTCCTTCTGAGGGAGCGTGAGACGCGACAAGATTTCACTAAACTTACGGTCGTTGTCCAATATCATCATGTGGATGATGGCTTCCGCCATCGCCTTGTCAGCCTTGCCCTTTACATCCGTCTGGTTGAAAGCTTCATGAAACACCTTCTGCATATAATACGTATTTCCTCCGAACGTATCATAGACATCACGCACAGCCTCATCCTCCACGTCCTTCCCAAACCTGGCAAACAAACTTTTCGCAAATTCCAAGTACTTATCGTATGGTATCACCTCCAAGTTCAGCATATCGGCACTATTGTAGAATGGATGCGCCTTTTCGGAGAACATCTTCGTAATGAGATGGCGCTCGCTACCTGAGAATATGAAGTTGGCATTGCTGCATTTCTGCACATAAGTGCGTAATATTGCTTCCATGTTCTTCTCTGGATAATAGCCAATCTGCTGGAACTCGTCTATCGCCACGATACATTTCTTGTCAGCATGCTCCAAACAGGCAAATATCTCATCCAGGGTATAGAGCGGATTGGAGATATCACCTAGCGAAAGGTTAAAGGTCGGCGTGTTCGAGATGGGATCATAGCCGAAACACCCATTGATAGATTTCAATGTGTTGACCACCATCTTGAGCATCTTCTGACTGCGATGAGCCGCCTGTTCGAAAACAGCCTTACCTAGTTCGAAGGCAAACTCCTGGATGCTCGAAGTACGGAGTATGTCGATGGAAATGGCGATAAAATCATTCTTGACCATCGGCGAGTCGAGACAAAAGTCGATAAGCTTACTTTTGCCCACACGCCGTGCAGCCATCAACACAATATTTTCACCCGAAGTTACCTTTCGGATGATTCTTTCTGCCTCCACCTCTCTGTCGCAGAAGTACTCTGGCTTAATCTTGCCTGTGATAATAAAAGGATTCTCCATACTCTTTACCTAATTAAATCAGTAGTTATGGCGGCAAAGATAATAAGATTTCTCGAATTATGCAAATTAAATTATGCAAATTGCATAATGCAAAACAAATAATTCGAGATAAGCTGCGAAAATATATCAAAAAACATCAACTTTCGCAGATTATAGAGTAAAAATTGTCGGAAAAGGGCTTTTACACACCTTTTCCGACAAGTTATTAATTTACCTCAAAACGGCATCCCCAAATACCTGATGCCTCATAGTATTCTCATCTTGAAATGCAGGGTATAACTGCGAGTTTTGTCGATGGCATATTTCTTCAATACACCAGGTCCGCAACTGCTGTTACCCAAGCCCAGAACGGCACAATCGAGACTGAGATAGGTGTAGCGCAGGTTAGGATTACCAGACTGCTTCAGTTCGAAATCGTGCCGGGCGGCATAGAGGTCTGCCACGCTATATGGCAAGGCTGAGAAACTCAAAGGTGTATCGCCGGCAGCGATAACCTGCAGGGCATTCTTGCCATTTTTATTGGTCAGTTCGATATACGAGCAGTCCTCGTGGTTGCCGTTGTCCTGCGGACGGGGATAGTGGGTAAACTGATTCTCCACGCTACTCTCATACCATCCTATCGGACAAGACTGCTTGCGGTCAGGATAATTCTCCCAAGGTCCTCTGCCATACCATTTCACCAGGTCGTAAGCCACTCTTGGCAGCTTCATCATCAGGCCCAGTCGAGGAAGTTCAGGCAGATTGCCCTCAAAACTATAGGTAGCCTTCACATCGACGAAGCCGTCCTGCTGAGGAGCTACCTCTAAACGGAGACGGATATTACCGCCAGACTTAGCCGATGCCGAAGAACCAGCCTTATCTGATGCCCCATCCTCACCATAATGATATACATACTCCCCATCCTTCAGCGGGATAGCAGAGAGCGTGCTGTCGAGATGAGTCTTCTTCCAATCCTTCGCTATCCAGTTGCCGAAACTCTTGTCGTTGTCGGTTGGCGCACGGAAGAACTGAGGAATCACGGAAATATTGCGTGCCAGCAACTCGGCAGTTGACAGAGTTGCCAAACGGCGGGAAGACTTGTATCGCTTCATGGCATCCGCAGCCAGTTTCCAGCCAGCTTCATACAAGTTATCGCTGAGGGCTATCTGTTCCCTTCCTACCTCTACTCCCTGCTGGGAAATAACTGAGATATTCAATCGGGAATCCGTATTTTTATACGCTTTGAAATCATGCAAGCTGCATAACTTTGCACTATCACCCGGCTGTACTGAAGGCATTTTCAGCACACTCTCCTGACCGACAACCCCATTTTTCGTCACCTGATACTGGCAACTGAAGCCCTCCAGCGAGAGATGAGAATGATGATTCTTCACCCAGACCTCATCCCCTTTCTGAGTTATCCACACCGGTGCATAAACATGCTTTACCTCCTGATACTTAGCCGATACCGAGCGGTCGGAGAAGACCACGCCGTTCAGACAGAAGGCTTTAAGATTAGGCTTATCACCGAAATCACCGCCATAGAGCACGTGGTTGGTTCCCGGAGCATAGATACCCTGGTCAACCCAGTCCCAGATAAAGCCGCCAGCCATGCGGGGATGACTGTATATCTCCTCCCAATATTCCTTGAAATTACCCAGCGCATTACCCATACAATGGGCATATTCACTGGTAAGCACAGGACGATTATCGTTCTTTCTCATCGCAATATCCAGCAGATGTTCCCATCGGGCATTCTCCGCTCTCTCCTTGTCAGAACCTTCGGGAACGCCCGGATTCAGATACTCAGCCTTTACACGGGGATAGAAACGGCTCAAGACATCCACACAGTCCGGGTCACTCTCATCAAAGTCCTGCTCGTTCAAGCCCTTCGCTGGCTGATAAGGCGTCTGAGCACCTTCATAATGTACCAGTCTCGTTGGGTCGAAGGTATGAAGCCAGCCTGCCATGGCTGCATGATTGGCACCGAAACCGCTCTCGTTGCCCAAGCTCCAGAAGATGATACTCGGATGGTTCTTGTCTCTCTCTGCCATTCTCACGGCTCTGTCCAGAAAGGCGGCATTCCAGTCGGGAGTAGAGGTGAGCGTACCACGGAGTCCGTGGGTCTCGCAATCTGCCTCATCCATCACATAGATGCCGGCACTATCGCACAGTTCATACCAGCGGGAAACATTCGGATAATGACTGGTTCTGACGGCATTCACGTTCGCCAGCTTCATCAGCCGGATATCGCGCTGCATCATCTCCTCGGTCATCACTCGTGCCAGTTTCGGATCATGCTCATGCCGGTTCACGCCACGCAGTCTGATAGGTTTTCCGTTCACCATCAACTGTCCGTTTTCTACCGAAACCCATCTGAATCCGATGCGCTGCTGTACCTGTTCCACCACACTTCCCTGCTTGTCGAGAAGTGCCAGTTTCAGAGTATATAAATAAGGTGTCTCAGCAGTCCAGGCATGCGGTTTTTCCACTACTCCCTCCATACGTTCGAATTTTCTTCCACCTCGCTGCGGATACCATTCGTTCATCAGTGCTGCCTTATGATTCAGGTCGAGAATCTCGTCGGCAGAAGCCTGCAGAGAAGCCTCCAGTCTGTCAGTTCCCGGCAGTTTCAGCATCACGCCTTTATCTTCAGCATCCTCCAGCCACGCCATCAGCCGGTAACCTTCTCCCTTCTCGCCTGCTGCCACCGCCAGTTGCGGATTGATCTGCAGGGTGAAATCACAAGGAGAGGATGTAGCGGAAGAGAGCTGCGGCAGGGTGCGAACGGCGAAATCACGGATGCGGACATTCGGTGTGGAATAGAGCCACACATCACGGTGGATGCCACCGAAGCGCCAGAAGTCCTGATCTTCCAGATAACTGCCGTCGCTATACTTGTAAACCTCCACGGCTATCTCGTTCTTGCCTGCCTTCAGATAAGGAGTCACGTTAAATTCGCTCGGCTCCATCGACCCCTGCGAATATCCCACCTTCTCACCGTTTACCCATACATAGAAGGCGCTCATCACGCCCTCGAAGCGCAGGAAAGTCTGACGGTCCTGCCGGAACAGCAGCGAGTTTGCCTTCAGCTGGAAGCTACGTTTATATTGTCCAGTAGGATTGCGTTCCTCGTAGGTGGTCCAGTCCTTCTTGGGTGTAGTCATCACATAAGGAGGATTGATTTTAAAGGGATAACCTGCAGATATATAGATAGGTGTGCCATATCCGTTCACCTCCCAGTTGGCTGGTACTGCGAGCGTTTTCCAGTCCTTGCAGCTATAGTCAGTACGATAGAAATCCACGATTCTTTCCTCCGGCGTCTTCGTCCATCTGAACTTCCATTCTCCGTTGAGCGACATCTGGCTATCTCCCTTCTTTGCCTGATAAGGCATGAATGCAGCCCGTGCCGGTTCCCGGTTGATGGAAAGCACATGCTGGTCTTCCCAGTCATGGTGCTCTGCAGCAGCTGAAGCCTGAGGTGCAAGGAATGGCAAAACCATCCCAGCCATCATGATCATGATTTTCCGTTTGTTCATCATATTATTTATTTTTTAAACAGTTTACCAGTTTATCGTTTTTGTCCATACAATAAAGACGCCCCACCCCATTTTTTGTAACTGAGAATGAGTACTTTTTAGATTTACCGTCGCTCTCACGCGCACACATATAAGTGTTTTTTCTCGAAAAAAGTCTCAAAGTCTCATTTTTCAGGAAAATTTTAGTTTATATATCTGATATATAATCGTTTATAAGAATGATACTTTTCTGAAAATAGCCAGAGAAGTCTCATCGAAGTATCATAAAACAGGGAGAAGTATCATAAAAAACCGGCAAACAGCATACAAAACAAGCGAAACAGCATACAAAACAAGCGAAATATCGAACGAAATGCATCAATTATGTCCACGTACGTGGTTACTCGTACCCACGTACATGGGTACGAGTGACCACGTACATGGGTACGAGTGACCAATACGATGGGTATCCATGCCCAAAGCTTTGGGTAACCATGCCCTACATAGTTGGGCACGAATGCCCAAAGGCTTGGGCAAGTCTGGACAAAAGCATATATAAAGAGACTTGTCCTAATTCCATAGACGTTTACTCTTTCTTAAAACTAGAAAGGTAGACACTACTACTGATATAAAAACTGAAAAAATAGACGCTACGGACTCAAAAAGACCGAAATAATAGACGTTTTTTATAGTCTTTTGCAGCAACCCAATGCCGATTTTATGATACTTCTCCCGATTTCATGATACTTCTATGATACTTTTTTGTAAAGATATTAGGAAGTCTCATTTTTACATATCACTATATATTAGCACTTTAAAAGGATGTTTCCACCGAATAATGAGACTTTGAGACTTTTTTCTCAAAAAAACTTATTACGCAAGAAAAAAATCTGCGCCATCTGCGTCATCTGCGTGAGATTCTTAAGTCACACAGATTTCGCAAATGGCGCAGATTTCCTTTTATTGCACTTCCAGATAATCGAACGAAACGTTCGGAAGACCGGAGAGGATTATCTGATAGGTACCGGCATTGATCTGAGAATCAGTAGTGGTACCGATGGTTTTGAACTTATTCGGCGTTTCAGGGAAGGTCATGTCTCTATCCAGCAGGACAATGCCCTTGCTGTCCACAATCTTCAACCTGCCAACCTGCTGCTCACCGGTTGTGTTCTTATAGCGGAAACGCAACATGTATTCGCGGGCTACACCAGGATTGATGGTCCAGGTTGAGGACTTGCTCTTATAGCGCACAGCCGGGAACACTTCGTTGTCCTGAGGCAACAGCTCCTTCGGATATTTCTCTACCACATCCTTATCCAGGTCAGCCCAGTAAGTCTTGCTCATTCCGCTCTCAGGCTTGCTGCCCTTGAAGGCGACATTCCACTTCTCAGCATCTCCTATCTCTCCCTTGGCAGCAATGGCAATGGCAGAGATGATTGCCTCTTCCACCTTTACTTCCGGGAAAGAAATGGTCAGCAGACCGCCCTTTACCTTGATATCTACCACCTTCTTGCAGGCTCCCGCAAAGCCAGCCTCAGCCCAAAGGTCGAGGTCATCTACTACCACGGAATCGTTGATGGCTACATCAAAGATGCGCTCGCCTTCACAATCGATGCCGGCGCCCTCATGCTTGCCCAGCCAAGGCTCAGCAAAATAGAGTTCTACGCGATATTCTCCATCCGGAACGGCAAACTGATAGTTCAACGCATGACGCCCCCAACGGAAATACTGGAAGAGCTTTGCATCAGGAGCCGCAGCATGATGAGAGGCTTCAGATGATGATTTCAAGCCATGAATGCGGGAGGTGATATGGCCCTGACTCGCCGTAAACGGATTCATGCCGAAACGCTCTGCCCAGGAATGCGAATAGACGCTGTCGTCCTGCTCCCACTCGCTGCCATAACTGTCTGTAACGGCATCACCGCCACAGTTCAGTCTATACAGATAGGTATAACCCTCGGCTGGTTTCAGAAGATTTCTGTTGCGGTCGGCAGCTGTAGGCGTAAGCGTATCTGGCTGTACCTTCGTATAATGATTGCGATACCAGTAGAAGCCTTCGGTAGGCTGTTCCCAAGGCGTGAGAAGTCCCTTGTAATTGAACGGTCCCACCTTGTCGATACGGCGGTAAGCCTCATCCGGCTGTACTCTGCCCGGGTTCTCATGCGATACGAAAAGCCACTGGAAATGGCCGCAGACGCTGTCCTTGGCACTCTCTGCCAGCATCGCCTTCTTGCTCAGAAGAGATACAAAGGCATCTTCGGTATAGGCTTTTGACAGAGCCTTCGCATCACCGGCATGCAGTTTCTCTGCATCGGAACTGCGGAAACCGAGCGTGCGCCAGGCACCATATTCACCATTCAGCAACTGGTTAGGCTGCTTTAATTCCTGATCATATTTATCGGCTGTTCCGCCGTAGGTTCCGCTCCAGTTCTGAATCACATTCCAGTCGCTTCCCTCTCCTCCATTACAGGTCGTGATGACGCGCATGGTCTGAGCGGTAGGGTCCATCTCCCGGATGATGGCAGCACACTCCTCGGTGAAATCCTTCGGCATCACACTCTCGTTCTGAATGCCCCAGAGAATGACGCTAGGCGAATTGCGGCGCTCCTTGATCCAACGGCGCAGCAGACGCTTGAAGTTCTTGCGGAAGGCGGATGTATCATACCAGACATGTGCCGAGAACTGACTCCAGAACAGCATGCCCTGCTCATCCAGCAACTGCTGGTAATAGAGATTATGTGGCTGATGAGCCTCACGGAAGGCATTGAAACCTGCCTGGCGCATCATCTTGACACGGGAAGCTATCTGCTCGTGAGAGAAGGCATGACTCTGACCGAAGAGATGCTCGTAATCGCAGGTTCCGTTGATGAAAACCGGACTGCCGTTGAGATAGAATCTGCCGTCTTTCTTATCCATCTGGGCTGAATCGCCACGGAGCGCAGCCTGTTTCTGTCGGAGTACCGGCCAGGAGATGGAGCGGATGCCGAAAGGGGTAGCCACATCATCGATGGTCTTGCCCTCTCGTTTGATGATGCTGGAAAGGGTATAGAGATAAGGATCCGTGATGCCCCACAGATGGGCATCGCTGACCTTTGCCTGATGACGGACCACCTGGGTCTCGCCTGCCTTCAGGGTAATCTTTCCGGCCTGGCGGAAAGCGGTCTTGCCGCTGCTCAGCGCCAGTTTACTGATTACCTCGATGGTCTGCTCATGGTCGGAATAGTTCTTCACCTCAGTATCTACGAAGACGCTGTCGCATACTTCATTGTTCCAGACGTGTACTCCAAAAGGCTCTACCCTCACCTCATCGGTTTCGATGAGCGATACCGGACGGAAGATGCCGAAAGGCTGACTGCCCTCCGAGAATCCCCATTCTGATGAACAGCCACCGCAAGGCCAAGGATTATTGGTCTGCATGGCAGGATGTTCCACCTTGATATTCAACGCATTATCACCCTCACGGAGCGCATCCGAGATATCGAGCGTAAAGCTGGTTCTGCCTACCAGTTCCTTCGGATAACTCTTGCGGTTCACCTTGACCGTAGCAAAGGTTCCCACACCTTCCAACTGCAGGAAATAGCGTTTTCCGGTCTGTTTATGAACGGAGAAATGCTTCTCGTAGGTGGCGGTACCATGCAGGTTGCCGTGCTTCAGCTGGCGGTAACCGTAATAATCGTCCAGATTGTTGGGCACATTCACCCGGAAGGTTCCCATCTTCTTCGTGATGCTGTCTTCCGAAGTCTTGCCGAAGGTTACCTGCCAGTCCTGATTCAGACTCACAATCTGTCGCTTTCCCTTCTTTTCGGGCGTCGGGAAAGAAACCTGCGAGCGTCCCATCGGCACACTCGTAGCCACGGCAATGCCTCGCTGCCCGGCATGGTTCACGGCACAATAGAAATGGTATACCACGCCCTGATGCTTCAGCACATAACTCTTATGGGCGAACATATCATCATAAGGCTTGGAAGGATAAACCAGGTCGGCTCCATCCCAGTCCTGCCAGTTCACCAGGTCCCGGCTTACGGCAAATGTATTGTAGGCGTTGTATTTTCTCTCCGGATTATAGGCAGAGAAATAGAACATGACATAATAATGCGGGAACTTCACGATCTGTGCATCTCCTGTAATGATGCCCGGAGCCTCATGAAAGAACACCGGATTGCCAGTCTTTCGCTTGGCTGTGCGGAGAGGCAGACGGCGCCAGGAAGTCATGTTGCTGGAGAGGGCGATACCGATACGCTCTGCCTTCAGCTGGTTGGCAGGGTTGATGCCACCGGCATTATAGAACATGACGAAAGGTTTGCCCAGCGTCTTGTTCTTGTCCCAGTAGACGGTGCTTTTATAGTGGGTAAGTTTCTCCCACCACTGTGCACTCTTATCATTGATAGAGAGAACAGGCGAAGAGGATGTTTCCCAAGGATGTGCCTGGGTGATATCGCCTTTGGTAGAAGCCATACCCATATTGAGCGGCTTGCGGATGGCCTCATAGCCCGTACCTTCTCCACCGAAATAACTCATCCAGTGGCGACCTTTGTATTTTGCCATCTCATAAGATCCGTTCCAGGTCCAGTCTATCAGCGCCGGATACCCTGCACGCTGGTTCATGTCCCATCCCTTGTCGGCATAGCAGAGCAGTCTGCCCAGGGTTTTCCATTGCAGCAGGTCGTCGCTGGTAGCGAGCCATGTTTCATACCCTCTGCCATCCGTTCCGTCCTTGCCGTTGTATACCACATAGGTCATAAACCAGCGGTTTCCTTCACGGTACACCATCGGACAGTCTATCTGGTGGTAGTTGTCCTCAGGAGCTACCACCATACCGTATTTATAAGGCGTCTTCACCTCGTCGTATATCTTCTGCATCACGTTTTTGCTGATTTTCTGTGCAAAAGCGGTGATGCCGCCAAAGACAAGAAGAGATAAGAGTACCAGTCTCTTTCTTTCGATCTTCATATTTTTATTTTAGTACAAATTAATTTTAATCTTACAAATACAAAGACGTTTGGAGATAGTTTTTGTAACTATTTGCATAAAGTTTATGTGTTTTAGAATTACAAAACATGAAATGATAAAGATTTAGAAGAAGTAACCCTAAATATAATGAAGTAATTACGAATATTACTTCATTATATTATAGGTTAAGTTTAAATCTCTCCTTAAACATAGCCATTTCTCTTGCAGGAATCTGAAGCTGAATCGCCAAATTTTCCCATCTTGAAAGATGGTGACATATTGATATAATCATCTTCCAATTCCCTTTTAAATCTAAAGCCACCCATTCTGGAGAAGTCATCTATGCCCATGAGGTAATCGAATGAGGAATTTCTCATAACACAACTCCCCTATCGGCAAGTTACCAAACACTCAACAACTGTTAAAAACACCCGCCAAATCATCACTTTTCTCCCCAAACTCTTGCATAACTCAAATAAAAGCCGTACCTTTGCATCGTCAGTCCTCGCCAAGCCTCTTAACAATGCTCAAATCGTGCGAGGCGTTTTTTGTTTATGGCACATCTTATTCCATTCATAAAACAGTTCTCTTCATCAGCAGAACTTGTCACCTTGCTTCGTTCACGAGGCTTGTATATAGAAGACCAGCAGAAAGCCGAGGATTATTTGGATAATATCGGTTATTATCGCTTGTCTGCCTATATGTACCCTTTGCTTAAGTCTCCAAAGACAGCCCATATTTTCAAAGAAGGGGCTACATTCAAGAAAGTCATGATGCTGTATCGCTTCGACAAGAAACTTCGACTTTTGATATTTAATGAGATTGAGAAAATCGAGATAGCGGTTCGAAGGGCTGTAATGCAGATACCCGCAGAAATGACTAACGATCCGTTTTGGCTTACCACACCGGTATATTTCCTTGACAGTGCAAAATTCAACGAGACGATGCGAGCCATAAGCGGAGAATATGCCAAGTCGAAAGAGGAGTTTATACAGCATTTCAAGAATACTTATTCTAATCCATTCCCACCATCATGGATATTAGGCGAGTTGCTGACTATCGGCAATGTGAACGCCATTTACAGGAACATCAAGCAGAACCGCATACGCAAGCGTATAGCTAAAAGATTCGGATTGCAGATGGGCGTCTTTGAGTCATGGATGACCGTCATAGCTGTAACTCGCAACGCATGTGGCCATCACGCAAGGGTATGGAACAAACGGAATGCCATGCAACCTGCCATACCAAGCAATCCTACCGGATGCTGGATTACCCTACCGACCGACTCCATGCGCACCTATTTTGATCTCTGCATCATCAAATATTTCCTCAATATCATATCTCCGGGAAATGACATGTTGGACAAGATGCAGACTCTCTTCGCAGAATATCCCGAAGTTGACCTCAGCGCACTGGGCTTCCCTTCAGGCATTTGGCAGAACGAGCCATTGTGGAGCACCCGATGACGAAGACAGGAACTGTCGAAAAAAGAAAAGACGGAAAAGACCTGCCACATCACCAACCATCCCCTTTGCATCACTTGACTTTATACCTCTTATATATGAGGGTGCGCCATAGACTTATGACACACCCTCCTGTTTTTATATTCAAATGTCAATATTTAAAAATTTCCTCCTAATGCATTAAATAGTTCAAGCGTTTTTCTCATACTTGTCAGCTGAGCATTAGATATAGCCTTGATTTTATAATACTGCGATCCATTAAATTTCATCTTTGCAGACTTTGCATTAACCAATGCATATATCAGTTCCTTATCAGATTCATCTTGTATTGGCTCATCTATCCATTCCCATATCATTCCACCATTGCCACTATCTCGCTCAACTTTTGTTGGAATAAAACGAAACACTTTACCATCTATATTAAAAATCACATTACTTATAAACAACCACTCATCTGCATAATATTGAACACGCAATCTCAAAGGCTTAATAGAGTTATCATCCTTACCAAAATACAAATATATACCATTCCTATCTACATGTTTTGGAGCATGCTTAGGTGTATACCACACAAGACCAGAGCCATCAAATTCATCACGATTTCTAACAAAATCCTTTAATAACTCATCTACCTTACTTTTATCAACACTAAATGATTTTTGTGTTTCTTTAATGGAGCCAGTATTCTTTACTGAATTTTCCAATGAAAAAATTCTTTCGGAAATTTCTTCTTCAATTTTATCTTTACTAACAAAGATGTTTTTATTGGCAATATTGACATTCTGCTCATCCAACAGTTTAAATTCAATAGGCTCATCCCCTAAATCCATACCAGACTTTTTCATATCTCTTGATACTTTTTGTGCTATGCAAAACTTTTGATAAGCAGCACAATAGGCAACACTGTCATCAGAAGCTTCAATCAATTCTGGCTCCTTCTCTTTTCTTGAGGTTTCTCCACTTAAAATATCCCTTTCATTAACAATCTCTACATAACGATACTTCTTCTGGCAAGAACAAAAGCAGAGACACAAAAGCAATATACCTTAATTCCGCAACACTTTGATTTAACTTTATTTATAAGTT